>Ga0247841_10003485_pt1 | contig 29013 bp, 22 predicted proteins | sample LaCruzMarch2015__2_FD_192410 | JGI IMG/M metagenome (GOLD analysis project Ga0247841, IMG submission 192410) | Freshwater microbial communities from meromictic Lake La Cruz, Castile-La Mancha, Spain - LaCruzMarch2015_18m | ecosystem: Environmental > Aquatic > Freshwater > Lake | place: Spain... | reverse complement strand
AAGCAGGTGCCGGTACCGGTGGTGGACCTGCCGCTGGGCGCCACCGAGGACCGGGTGATCGGCGCCCTGGACCTGGAGATGGCCCTGACCCGGGGCGAGAAGGCCTTCGAGCCCGGGCTGCTCGCCCGCGCCCACCGCGGCTTCCTCTATATCGACGAGGTCAACCTGCTGGAGGACCACCTGGTGGATGCGCTCCTGGACGTCGCCGCCTCCGGTGAGAACCTGGTCGAGCGCGAGGGCCTCTCGGTCCGCCACCCGGCACGCTTCGTCCTGATCGGCTCCGGCAACCCGGAGGAAGGCGAACTGCGGCCCCAGCTCCTGGACCGCTTCGGCTTGTCGGTGGAGGTCCGCACGCCCCAGGATCTCGCGACCCGGGTCCAGGTGGTGCGGCTGCGCGACGAGTATGAGCGCGATCCGAATGCCTTCGCCGAGAAGTGGAAGCGCAAGGACGCCAAGGTCCGCAAACGCATCACCGACGCCCAGGCCCTTCTGCCGGAGATCGAGGTCTCGGAACAGGCCCTGGAACAGGCGGCACGCCTGTGCATGGCACTCGGCACCGACGGTCTGCGCGGTGAGCTGACCCTGATCCGTGCCGGCCGCGCCCTGGCCGCCCTGGAAGGCGACAAGTCGGTGGAGATTACCCACCTGCGCCGGCTCGCCCCCCCGGCCCTGCGCCACCGGCTGCGGCGCGACCCGCTGGACGAGTCGGGCTCCACCGCCCGGGTCGATCGGGTGGTGCAGGAACTCTTTCCCGCATAATGGCCGGCATGAGCGCACCTCCGGCGAACCCCTTAGCCAAGAGCCCGATGGGCGGCAGTGCGCCACCACCGGCACCACCGCGCTACCACCCCTGGGACGACGCCGCCCTGATCGCCACCCTGTTCGCGGTGGACCCGTCCGGCGTGGGCGGCGTCTGTCTGCGCGCCCTGCCCGGCCCGGTGCGCGACCAGTGGCTCGCCGACACCCGGGAACTGCTCCCGCCCGATATGCACCGGCGCAAGATCCCGCTGCATGTGACCGACGGGCGCCTGCTGGGCGGCCTGGACCTCACGGCGACCCTGCGCGCCGGGCGCCCGGTCGCCGAGCACGGACTGCTTGCCGAGGCCCACGGCGGCGTGGTGGAACTGGCGATGGCCGAGCGCGTGCGCGGCTCACCCGTCTCCTATCTGTGCGCGGCCCTGGACACCGGTGAGGTCGTCCTGGAGCGCGACGGGATTGCGTTGCGCTCCCCCGCGCGCCTGGGCGTCATCGCGCTCGACGAGGGCAGCAACGAGGACGAACAGGTCGCCGACGCCTTGGTCGACCGCCTCGCCTTCCTGGTGGATCTGAGCCCCATCGGCGTGCGCGACATGGGCGATCTGCCCTATGAGGTGGCCGACATCGTCGCCGCGCGCGAACGCCTGCCCCAGGTCACCATCAGCGAGGCGCAGGTCAGCGCCATCTGCGAGACCGCGCTCGCGCTCGGCATCCACTCGCTGCGCGCCGCCCTGCACGCGGTACGGGTGGCACGCATCGCCGCCGCCCTGGACGGGGACCCGGAGGTCACCGACGGCCAGGTCAACCTCGCCGCCCGGCTGGTAATGGCCCCGCGGGCGACCCAACTCCCCTCTATGGAGCCCCCGCCGGACCAGGAACCGCCGCCCCCGGAACCGCCCCCGCCGGACCAGGACGGCGAGTCCGACGCCAACCAGGAACAGCGCAACGACCCCCTGGCGGACCAGATCCTGGACGCCACCAAGGCGACCATCCCGCAAGACCTGCTGGAACGGCTGCGGCTCGGCCAACTGCGCCGCGCCAAGGTCCGCAGCACCGGCAAGTCCGGCCAGGTCCAGCAGGCCAATATGCGCGGCCGCCCGGCCGGCGTGCGCCGCGGCGAGCTGCGCCCCGGCGACCGGCTGAACCTGATCGAGACCCTGCGCGCCGCCGCCCCCTGGCAGCGCGTGCGCCGCGCCGAGCGCGAGCGCGGCCTGACACCCGACCAGCGCGCGGTGCCGCTCCCGGCCAAGCGCGGCGGTCGCAAGAAGGCGGCACCCGTCGTCATGCCCCGGATCGAGGTGCGCAAGGACGACTTCCGGATCCAGAAGTACAAGCACCGCTCCGAGACCACCGCGGTCTTCGTGGTGGACGCCTCCGGCTCCTCCGCCCTGCACCGCCTGGGCGAGGCCAAGGGCGCGGTCGAACTCCTGCTGGCCGACTGCTATGTGCGCCGCGACCGGGTCGCCCTGGTCGCCTTCCGTGGGAAAATGGCCGAGTTGCTGCTCCCGCCGACCCGCTCGCTGGTGCGCACCAAGCGCTGCCTGGCGGACCTGCCCGGCGGCGGCGGCACCCCGCTCGCCTCCGGGATCGAGGTGGGGCTCGCGCTCGCCGATGCCGTCAAGCGCCGCGGCGGCACCCCGCTCCTGGTCCTGCTGACCGACGGGCGCGCCAACGTCGCCCGCAACGGCGAGGGCGGGCGCCCCAAGGCGACCGAGGAGGCCCTGATCGTTGCCCGCCTGGTGCGCGCCGCCGGCGTGGCCGCCATGGTGGTCGACACCTCCAACCACCCCCACCCCCAGGCCAAGGCATTGGCCGAGGCCATGGACGCCACCTACATGCCGCTGCCGCACGCCGACGCCGGACGGCTCAATGCGGCGGTCAAGGCCAAGGCGGGGCTCTGAGATGGGGGATTTTTGTCCGCAAATGAACGCAAATGAACGCAAATAAAGAGAATTCAGGCGCCGTTGGCGGGCGGGGCCTCGCGTAGGGTCCGCTGTGCGGACCATCGCCCGTGCGGTCCGCGAGATCGACGGACCCGGGACCAAGGCGGACAGAACACATTATTTTTCTTCATTTGCGTTCATTTGCGTTCATTTGCGGACAATCACTCTTCGAGCCACGAATCACGATGCACCAAAAACCCGACTGGGACCTTGAAGGGCGCGACTGGCCGAACCGGGAGGCCAGCCGTTTCATCGCGGTCGGCGACCTGCGCTGGCACGTCCAGCAACTGGGCGCCGGCCCCATCCTGCTCCTGGTCCACGGCACCGGGTCCGCCACCCACTCCTGGCGGGACCTGGCCCCGCTGCTGGCAGAGGACTTCACCGTCATCGCCCCGGACCTGCCCGGCCACGGGTTCACCGGCAGCCCCAAGGATGACGAAGGGCTGTCGCTCCCCGGCATGGCCGCCAGCCTCTCGGCGCTGTTGAACACCATGGGCGTGACCCCGGACTTGGTGCTCGGCCACTCGGCCGGCGCCGCCATCCTCGCCCGGATGTGCCTGGACCACTGCATCGCCCCGCGCGCCCTGATCAGCGAGAACGGCGCCCTGCTGCCGCTGCGGGGCATGGCCGGTCACTGGTTCGCCCCCGCCGCCCGCTTCTTCGCCACCCATCCGCTCATCCCCAAGTTCTTCGCCTGGCGTGCCGGGATCGCGGGCGGGGTCCAGGACCTGGTCGACAGCACCGGCTCGCGCCTGGACAAGCGCGGGGTCGACCTCTATCGCCGCCTGGTGGTCAGCCCCGGCCATGTCGCCGCCGCCATCGGCATGATGGCCAACTGGGACCTGGACGCCCTGGAGCGCGACCTGCCGCGGCTCACGACCCCGCTCGTCATGCTGGTCGCCGAGCGCGACAGCACCGTCAGCCCCGCCGAGGCACGGCGCGTGCGCGTCGTGCTGCCGTCGGTCGAGGTCGAAACCATCCCCGCACTCGGGCACCTGGCGCACGAGGAGGAGCCCGCGACCGTCGCGGCACTCATCCGCGGCATCGCCGAACGGTTCGGAGTGCTCGGACCGCAGTGAGTGCCCCACTGCAAGCGGCTTCAGCCGCGCTGTGGGAGCGGCTTTAGCCGCGACGGATCAACGCGATCCGCTAGAGCCACTTGGCGTCCCACAAGGGATAGTCGCCCAAATGCTGTACCAGACGCGCGCGCAGCGGGTTGGCGACGATGTAACGGCCCACGGCACGCAGGTCCTCGTCGTTGCGCAGTGCATGGTCAAAGTAGCCTTCCTGCCACAGCGTCCCGGTGCGCCCCAGGCGTTGGTTGATCCGCCGCGCGGAGGCGCCCTTCACTGACTGCATCACTTGGTCGAGTCCACACTCGCCGGTGAGCACGATCAGCCAATGCAGGTGGGTCGGCATGACGACAAAGGCGAGGCTCTCCACCTCGCCGCGCTCATGCAGCGCGCGCATGGCGTGGACCACCTCGCGACCCAGTTGGAAATCGGCGAACAGCGCTCGGTTGCCGGCCAGCGACGCGCGCAGGTGATAGGCGCGGCCCCGTTCGGAGACGCGGCCCTTGCGCAGGTCACTGCTGTGGGGTGGAAGCGGCTTGAGGTTCATCGCTGCCGATTGCTCGATGATCGGTCTGCCCAAGCATAGCCCGTGGGAGCGGCTTCAGCCGCGACCGTCGCTAGTACGCGGCGTCTCGGGTGCGGTCACCCGTCGCGGCTAAAGCCGCTCCCACCGGGCCGGCCTCGGCCACGCGCTGCCATAAGCGGCTTCAGCCGCGCTGTGGGAGCGGCTTCAGCCGCGACGGGTCGAGTCCGGCGCGCGCTGCCGGGGCCGGGTCAGTGCCGGAGCCAACCACGATAGTCATCGACGAACGGGGCGCCCGCGGGGCGAGGGTCCCGGCCTGTTGGCTGGCCTCGATGGCATCGCGAGCGGCTGCCCGGTCGCGGCTGAAGCCGCTCCCACCGGCGGCCGTTCCGGCCGCACGATGCCGTGAGCGGCTTCAGACGCGCGATGTCATCAGCGGCTTCAGCCGCGCTGTGGGAGCGGCTTCAGCCGCGACGGGTCGAGTCTGGCGCTCGCCGCCGGGTCCGGGTCAGTCCCGCAGCCGACCACGATAGTAGTCGATGGCCCAGGCGTCCGCGAGGGCCAGGGTCCCGGCCTGCTGCATGGCCTCGATGGCGGCGAGGGCCCGGCGCCACCAGTCCTGGGCGCTGGGGTCGCCGCGTTCCTCGGCGATCCGAGCCATGCACTCATACCCGACCCAGCGGTCCCGCTGCGCCAGCGCGGACCCGGGATCGGCCTCGTGCAGGCGCTCGGCGATCTCAAGGTAGCGCTCATAGCAGCCCCGGGCGCGTTCGAGGTCGCCGGGCGCGCCGCGGGTGCACAGTTGATCCCCCAGCAGTACCAGGATCACCGAGAGGTCCCGCCGCGCCTCCCCGGACACGGGATTGGCCTCGACCAGGCGTTCGGCGCTCACCAGACAGTCCTCGGCCAGGGCCAGGGCTGCGGCACGGTCCGCGGGACCGCCCTGGGCGAGCAGGCGCGCGAGTCTGTCTTTCACCGAGAGCAGGTCCCGCGACGCGAGCGCGGACGCCGGGTTGGCGGCGACCAGCCCCTCCCGCAGTCCAATGGCGCGCCGATAGTCGGCCTCGGCCGGCCCCCGCTCAACGCGCCCGGCGTGCAGACGGCCGCGCCACTCCAGGTACCGGGCCAGGGTCCTGGCGGGCCTCGGCGCCCCCGGGCCGCGGTCGAGTAACCCCTCGGCGATGGCGATGCCGCGCCCATGGTCCGCGAGGGCCTGGGCCTGGGCGGCGGGGGTGCCCTGCTCGGCGTGCACGAAGCCCAGCAAGAACAGCGCCTCGGACAGGTCCCAGTCGGCCAGGGTCGCATCCGGGGCCTGGGCGGCGAGCCGCTCGCGCAGCGACACCGCCCGCCCCAGGGCGCCTTGGGCCTCGTCCAGGTCCCCCGGCCGGCGGCGGTACTCCAAGGCCCAGCCCAGCATCTCCAGTGCCCAGGCGACGGCGCTGTCCAGACCCGCGGACTCGAAGAGCCCCAAGGCGCGACGGGCATCGTCGATGGTCTCGCCGCGCGGGCGGTACTCCGAAAGCCTATCCGCCCGCAGCAGCAGTGCCCAGCCGCGGGTCAGGTCCGGCCAGCCGGGGTGCGCGGGGTATTCGGCCAGGGCCTGGGCCAGGGCGGTGCCGTCCGCGGGCGTTGCCCGGACATCCGAGTTCAAGACCCGCAGCGTCGGATAGGCCCCGGCGGGGTCGGCAAGGACCAGGTGGTAGGCGCGCTCGATCCGCTCGGGCAGGGTCTCGCCCGGGAAGGCGGCCTGGGCGCGGGCGGAGAGTTCGACCATGCGTGCCGGGTCCTCGCCGTGCAGCGCCTCGCGCAGCGCCAGGCGGGTCTGCTCATGGACATTCCAGGCGGCGCGGGCCGGGAAGTCTTCGACGCAGTTCAGGCCCTTGAGCCGCTCGAGCCAGGTCGCGGCGGCGCCGGCCAGGTCCGGGTCCAGCACGGCGGCCAGGATGCGGGCATCGAACCAGCGCGGGACGACGGCACAGGTGAGTGCCCGGCGCAGGTCGGTGCCGGCGGCGGCGGGGCCGAGTTCGAGCACGGCCAGGGCCGGGCGCCTGGGGTCGCCGGCGGCGGACTGGAGCAGTGCGAGGATGTCCATGGTCAGGCGGCCTGGCAAAGTTTGGCGAGGGCCGCACACATTGCACTCGGGAGGCCATCGAGAACGACCCACAGCGTGTTGAAGTGATCGGCCGGCAGCGGTTTGCCCCCCAGCACGCGATGGTAATAGTCGGCCCAATCCTCCGGCCGCGGGTGCAGCAGTTCCCGCCGCTCGGTCGGCGGTGCCGTGACGCCCCCGGCCTCGGGTACCCGCTGGCCGGCGATCAGGAGCCGCAGCCCGTCGTGCCGGCAACAGCGGGGCAAGAGCCTGGTCTCGACCCAGCGCTGGTTCTCGGCGGTGGCCTGCTCGTAGGTGTCCAGCATCAGCAGCACCGGGTCCGGGCAGTAGCGCAGGTCATCGAGAAAGGCGGCGCCGAGCACCTCCTCGCGCCGCGCCCCGGACCATTCGGCGTCGAAGGCAGGAAAGCACTGATCCGGCAGGGCGGCGCGGGCAAACTCGAGCACCTCGCCAAGGGCTGCCCCGTGCTTGAAGTCACCGACAGCGACGCGCAGCCCGGCCTGCTGCCGGGCGAGCTTGGCGAACTGTTTGAGCAGCGTCGTCTTGCCCATGGCCGAAGGCCCGCGAATCAGCAGCACCGGCGCCGGCGACTGCCCGCTGATGAGGGCGCGGAACAGGGCCATCTCCTCGGTGCAGTCGGCCAACTTATGGGGCGGCAGCTTCGCGACCTCCGGCCAACGGTACTGGTAGGCAGGGTCGATCCGCGACGGGGCGCGTCCCCCATCCTGCTCGATCAGGCACTTCAAGAACCGGTTAGCCAGGCGCATCGGGTCGGAAAAGGACTCCCAGGCGCGGAATTTGCCAAGGGCACGCAGCCGCTCCACATGCGCCTCTTGCGCGGCGCTGTCCGCGGGCGTGGCGGCGAAGTCCGGTTCGCGCTCGCTGTCCGCAGCGGCGCGATAGATGTAGCAGGGGACCCCGTGGTAGATCGCCAGGAAGGCCTCCCACTGGGTGTAGGAGAAGGGACAGGCGTCAGGGTCGAGCCAGGCCGCCAGGGCCGGCACTTTGGTGGACAGGTCCGGATGGGCGTTGAGCAGGCCGCGCACTTCCTCCGGCTTGGCGAGTTGGCCCACCCCGTCGCCGATCAGATGGATTACCGCCTGGCATCGCTTGATATAGTCATCAAGCAGCTGCAGCAGGGTGTGGCCGCCGTCCTGGAGCTTTTCCTGGATCGTGATCTCGAGTTCGCGCGCGGTCAGTTCCTCGCGCAGTTTCCCGCGATAGGATCGGAACTCGTCGGATACACAGGAGATGAACACGCGCATGGGATCGCCTCGAAGCTACTTGGGCCGGCAGCGCCGACATTCGCAACGGCCCTGATGGCAGGAGGTTAAGGCCCCGGGCGCGGCGGGTCAATGGCCGGGCACCGCGCGGCTGAAGCCGCTCCCACCGGTGGGAGCGGCTTCAGCCGCGACGGGTCGGCGGCGGGAACGCGGGCCGCGGTGTCGGTTGGGCTGAGGAACGAAGCCCAACGGGCAGTGCCCGGATTGCCGAGTGGACTCAAACGGCCAGCACATCGCGCACGCGATTGGGAAAATCGGTGATCAGCCCCGTCACGCCGGCCGTGATCAATTGGCACATTTGGTCCAGGTCGTTGCAGGTCCAGACGTTGACGCCGCGGCCGGCGGCGCGGACGGCGGCGATGCCGTGGGGGTCCAATTGACCGGTGACCGAGTCGAAGCCGAGCGAATCGTAATCGCCATAGCAGCCGGGATTGTAGGCGTCGGCATCCAGGAGCCGCAGATAGTCCGCCGGGCGGGCGATACGGTCACTGGTGAGAACGCCGGTAGGGATCACCTGGCTCAACTCACGCACCATCACCAACTGCTCATGGTCGAAGGAGGAGATCAGGACCTGGGTCTCCAGGTCCATGGCCTGCACCAGTGCGACGGTCTCCTTGGCAAGCCCCGGGTACTGCCGCGGCAGGGTCTTGAGCTCGATATTCACCATCATGCCGGCAGCGGCGGCCAGCTCGAGCGTCTCGCGCAGGGTCGGGAGCCGAATCTCGCCGGAGCCGTACTGTTTACGGTCCTCGGCGCTGACGAATTCGGCGATCTCGGCATCGCTCAGGGTTTGCAGGAAGGGCTGCCGCCGTGGCGGGGGCAGCGCAAGTTGCGCGAGGTACCAACTGCCGGCATCCAGGCGGCGCAACTCCTCGAAAGTGAAATCGGAGAGCAGATAGGGCGCACGCCGGGGGAACTTCGCCTTGACATCGGTGCAGCGTAGCAAGGTGTCGTCGTGATGCACGATCAATTCGCCATCCCTGGACTTATGGACATCCAGCTCGAACATCGGGCAGCCAAAGCCCTGGGCCTTGGCAAAGGCAGCGAGCGTATTCTCCGGGGCAAAGGCGCGGGCGCCGCGATGGGCGATGTTATAGACCTGGGCGGGCAGGCCGCCCGTGGCGCGCAAGGGATTCGATAGGGCAGTCATGGCGGGTCTCCGGCAATAACTCGAAAACGATGGGGATTGGTTGCGGGGGCGCTCATCCTGCATCCGCCAATTGCTCTCACAAAGGCCGACGACTTAGCCAAGAATCCACAGATGAACACAGATGAACACAGATTTTCTTTGCATTGTCATGCGCTTATTAACGATGTCACAATCACTGGCGAGGTGAGCCCCCGGCCAAGCGTAAGTCAATAAATCATCTGTGTTCATCTGTGTTCATCTGTGGATAACTGATCTTTCCAGGTTTAGCGTGGCGGGGTGGTGCCCCGTCCGGCTGAAGCCTCGACCTCCGGTCTGCTGGGTGCGTACAACGTTATCAGCAATTCGCCTGGGGACTCCGCCCGAAGCGCTCGAACATATAGCGGCTCATGGCCCTGGCCAGTTCCGCATCGCCCAGAAAGACCTTACCGGCGGCTTCGCGCTCCAGCAGCCCGGCATCTTCTTCATTATGGGTCCGCACGACCGTCTCGCGGTTCTGCTCGGCGACGACATAGGGGATAGCGTGCGCCTCGAGCGCGGCGCCGATGCGGCGGCCGACGCGCCCATAGCCGACCAGCACCACCTGTCCGGAGAGATACCGGTCCGTGGTCGCCATGGGCGGACAACCCCTCATGACCGTTCGCCGCGACCGGCCGGCGCTGTGAACGCGGTACGCATTGTAGGCTGGACTGAGGGACGACGCCCAACGGGCAGTCCTCGGGTTGCCGAGTCGAATCAGGCGGCACGCAGATCGCGCACCCGGTCGGGCAGGGTCCCCTGGTCGCAACCTGGCCGCCAGGGCGCAAGGCCCCGCCGCACAGGGTGCGATCGGCCGGCTGACCCGCCCGGAGGCCGCCCGACGCCTCGCCCGCCGGGCCCATCCATCGCGCCGGGATGGAACCTGGTTGACAATTATCATTGCGAAGCGGCGCCGCCTTCAAACGCAGCTAGTGCACTGAAAAATAACAAATATACGGGACAATAGTTTACGAATTTCAGGTTGACTTTTATATCGTTATATACTAATAAAGTGATCTAGAATCCGCCCCGACCCGCCAAGGGCCACCGGACAGGTTTACCCCAAGGCCACGTCCGTCGTGGTCCACAAGTCCCCAACCACAGGTCTGCCGTAATGAATTATCTGACCCATCTGAAAGAACTGAGCCTCGGCGAGATGGTGGCCGTCGCCATCGCGTTCACCGCACCGATCATCATTGCCTATAGCATTCTGAACTGAGGTCCCGCCGCGCCTCTCCTGGGGACCCATGCGATCGACGTCGCCGGTCCACCGGCGACCGGCCCCACCAGGCGCCCCCGGTTCGACCGTGGCGGGTCTTAGGGATGCGCCGTCAGGTACCAGACCAGCGCTGGCGCCTCGGGGGTGCAGACCTGCCCGGTCTCGTTGGTGTGCCCGGCCAGCAGCCGGGCTACCTCGGCCGCCGCGAAATCCCCAAGCCGCAGGGATTTGGCCTTGATATTGAAGGCACTGCCGCCGGTGATGGGGCGCGACTCGGACCGGGCCTTCGGTGTTGAAAAAGCGCATGGCAGGTCTCCGACGGGGGCGGCGCGGTGGCGCGCTCGCGCCTAGCATGGACTCCAGCCACGCAATGCAGAGCGGGGCGGGGTCGCAGGGGTGCGATCCAGACTGCTGTGGTTGCGCGAACGCCGTAGGATGAGCAAAGCCCGCGCGCGATGGTCCGGACCTGTCGTGGCGTCGATCGGGCGTACCCATCCGGGCTGCGTCGAGGTCTGGGGGCTGGGCACGCTGCGCTTTGCCCATCCTACGCGTTTCCTCAGGAGTCCTCCCACGCGCCCTGATCGATTGCGGGGAAAGAGACCTGGCAGGGTCCGGACGCGTGGGACGCGACGGTCGCGACCCGCGCCTTCCCCCGTTCGTCCAGGGTGCCGCTCGCCAGAGTGCCGTCGGGCAGGGTGATTTCGTAGGGCTCCCCGGGCACCGGCTTACCGGCCTCGTCGACCAGTTCGATCTCGATCCAACGGGTGTTGTCCCCCCCGCCCTCTCCCGGCTCCGGCGCCCGGTAGGGCTTGACCTGGACGCTGCCGTATTTGCCGGTCTTACGCTGTCGTTGCTCGGCCTTGATCCTGGACACCTCACCCGGGTCGGCCTGGTCCGCCTCCGCCGCCGCGTTCGGCGCCAGCGGGGACACCGGCGTGCCGGGCGTGCCGGGCCTGGGCGGTGAACCGGGGCCGGAGGCGATGTTGATCAGGGCGCCGTCGATGACGACCAGTGAACCCTTGATGGTCACGCCGGACGGGTCGATCACGACCGCGTTACTGCCGCACTTGAGGGTGATCCCGGACGAGGACTCGATGACCACGCCGAGCGCCTTCAGAAAGTACTGGGCGCCGGTCTTCTCCGAGTGATTGGCCTTGAATTCGTGCACCATGTCGCCGCTGACCTTGACCGTGCGGCCGGCGCTGACCGCGATCACCTCCTTGCCCTTGACCCTGAGGTGACGGTCGCCGCCGATCTCTTCGAGATGGTCGGCGCCCACCTTTTCATGGCGCTTGTTCTTCACCTCCTCCAGCTTGTCGCGCGTGACGATCAAGTGGCGGTCGTTGCCGATCCACTCGAAGCGATCGTGTTTGACGCGCAGGTCGAAATTCTTTTGCGCATGGATGAAGACCTGCTCCTCGCCCAGCCGGTCTTCAAAGCGCAGTTCGTTGAAGCCGCCGCCGCCCTTGCTGGAGCAGGATTTGATACCGGTCAGGGTGGCGTTGGCGGGCAACTCATAGCCGGGCATACAGTCGCCGTTGTAGACGCGCCCGGTCACGATGGGCCGGTCCGGATCGCCCTCGAGGAAATCGACGATCACCTCCTGACCGATGCGCGGCAGTGCCTGAGCGCCCCAGCGCTTACCCGCCCACATCTGGGCCACACGCACCCAACAGGAGCTGGTCTCATCGGCCTTGGAATAGCGGTCCCAATGGAACAGGACCTTGATGCGCCCGTGCTGGTCGACCCAGATCTCCTCGCCCGCCTTGCCCGCGACGATGGCGGTCTGGGGGCCGTGCACGATCGGCTTGGGGGTCACCCGCTCGCTGCGGTAGGGGACCGTGGCGGCGATGGCCGTGAAGTCGACCTTGACGTCGAGGCCGGTCTGTGCTGCCGCCGTCGTCTCGTAGTCGTCGCTCGCGATGCAGTAGTCGGTCGCGCTCAGCAGATATTCCCGATTCTGATCGGCACGCGCAAACCCGGTGAGCGTAAAGAGCGAGCCGGCGGCCAGGGTGCGCACGTTGCCGCTCCCGCTGACCCGCTCCTGGCGGGCGCCCAACACCTCCATGCCGATGCGCGAATAATGGTCGCCGTCGCCGCGGTCGGTGTAGTTCCCCGGGTAATCGAAGACCTCCAGGTCGCCGCCATCATGCGGCCAAGGCTGCTTGGTGACGCTGTTGAGGTCTTTTTGAGGTACCTTGAAGTCGAAGTCTCTGAGCGAGTAGCCCCCGCTTTGCACCTGGCGGCCGATAGTGAAGTCGGAAATGGTCTCCTGTAACTGCTCGCGGCGGCGATCGGGGGGCAGATAGGTGACCGTGGCATCGCCGGGAACAGGGCCGTGTGAGCTGTAGGCGTCCGCGAGCACCAGGTTATGCTTGCCGTTCTCATGGGTGAAATAATAGTAAATGCCCTCCTGCTCCAGCAGCCGGCTGACGAAGTCGAAGGCCGTCTCGCGATACTGGACACAATACTCGCGGGGGCGGTAACTGCCGCTGAGCGAGTCCTGGAAGGCGCCGCTGAAACCGGCATCCCTGAACACCTGTTTGACGATCTCGGGGACGCTCTGGTCCTGGAAGATCCGGCAATCGGCGGTGCGCGTCAGGAACCACAGCCAGGGCTTCAAGACTACCGTATAGAGCGCGTAGCGCCCGCTGCTGCCCTGGTAGTTCAGGTGGCTGACGTAGCCATTGAAATAACGGGTGCCGGCGTCGGCCAGGGACAGGCGTACCGTCATGTTCTTGCCGAGCAGATCGTCGAACTTGAGCGTGTGCTGTTCGCTCAGCAACTCGAGCCGAAACTCGAACAGACGGCCCAGCTCCTCGTGGGCGAGCAGGCGCCGGAACAGGAGCACATCCTCGCCCAGGGGCGAGTTGACGGCGACTTGGCGAGCGGTTTGAGTTGGCACGCGGGTCCCTCGGTCCACTGAATCGGTGCTACAGTCTAGAAGATTTCGGCCCGGCGGCCTACCCGCCGCGGCATCGGCGGGGGAGGGGGCGGGTCGGGCCCGCCCCCCAGACCGAGGACAATGCCATTAAGTTTAAGCCCGGCGCGGGCCTCTCGTTCCCACGCTCCGGCGTGGGAATGCAGTGCGGGCGCTCCGCGTCCTGTCTGGTTACTGGACGCGGAGCGCCCGCTCTTGCTCCCACGCAGGAGCGTGGGAGCCGGCGGCGGGGCCGGGCCCGCCCCTCCCAGGCCGAGGATTTTCCCAAGAGAGTATTTGGCCGCAAATGAATGCCGATAAGCGCAAATAAATCTGCTGGTTAGCATCGTCGCAGGCGTCACCCGTACGGTGAACATGCAGTAAAGGCCAAGTCTCTGATCATTTGCGTCAATTTGCGTTCATTTGCGGCTAAAATGCTTTTTCTGGGATCACTGTTTCTGCACCGTCACTCAGCGCGGAGGTTCACATGCCCTTTGCCGCTCGCCTCGGCGACCTGATCAGACAGGATGTCCCCCATTGCCATGCCCCGATCCATCCGCCGGGGCCCACGCCCACGCCGATGCCGCATCCGGCACTGCCCCTGGCCATCGTCACCGGGTGCCCTCAGGTCATGATCGGTTTCATGCCGGCCGCCCGGGTCTCCGACCAGTCGCTCCCCTGCATACTCCCGTCCTGCGTGCCGGCAGGTCCTGGGGTGATCGCGAGGGGGTCGACCACGGTGACGATCGGGTTCCTGCCCGCGGCGCGGGTCAACGATCCCACGGCCCACTCCACCTGTGTCGCCCCCATCCCCAGCCCCACCGGCAAGGTGCTGCCGCCCTGCTGCACCAAGGTGAATATCGGTGGCTGAGCCGGCCGTCGGCCCGGTGCCCGGCCCCGGGACGCGGTAGGGCGCCGCCGATGCGCCGCGGCCACTTTGAACTGTTCCGGCCGGTGTGCCCCTGTTGCCTGACCGCACGGGGCGCCGTCGCGCCGCTCGTGATCGGGCAGGTGCTGCACGAGGAGGCCGGGCACATCATCGAAGGCGTGCTGCACTGCGCCGATCCCGGCTGTTTCCTCGAATACCCGATCATCGACGCGATCCCCTTCCTGGTCCCGGACCTGCGCCGCTTTCTCAGCGACCACCTCTTTCAGGTGTCGCTGCGCGCGGACCTCAGCGCGACCATCGAGGGCCTGCTCGGCGACTGTTGCGGCCCGGGGAGCGCCCTTGACGCCACCCGGGCGCAGTTGAGCAGCTACGCCTGGGGCCACTACGCGGACCTGGACCCGCTGGAGCAACCGGACGGGGTCCCCGGCGGTTCGATCCTGGACTGTCTGGCGCAGGGGCTCGCGCTGCTGCCCGCGCCGCCCGCGGGACCGGTTCTGGATCTGGGTTGCGCGGTCGGGCGTACCAGCTTTGCCCTGGCCGCGGCGACCGGCGGACCCGTGCTCGGGGTGGATCTGAACGTCGCCATGCTGCGACTCGCCCAGCGGGTGCTGCGCCACGGCGCGGTGCGCTATCCCCGGCGCCGGATCGGCATCATCTACGACCGGCGCGACTTCCTGGTCGACCTGCCCGGCGCCGCGGCGGTCGACTTCTGGGCCTGCGACGCCCTGGCCCTGCCCTTCGAGCCGCACCGCTTCGCGCTGGCGGCCGCCCTGAACGTGCTCGACTGCGTCGCCTCGCCGCGCGACCTGCTCCAGGGCCTGTCCCGGGTCCTGACGCCGGGCGGCGACCTGATCCTTTCCACCCCCTACGATTGGTCCCCGGCCGCGACCCCGCTGGAGTGCTGGATCGGCGGTCACTCCCAGCGCGGGCCGACCCGCGGCGACCCCGAGCCCTTCCTGCGCACCCTGCTGACCCCCGGCGCACACCCGCTGGCGGTGCCCGGGCTGTCACTGGTGGGCGAGTGCGAGTCAGTCCCCTGGCAGGTGCGGCTGCACGCGCGCAGCCGTGTCCACTATCGCAGCCATCTGGTCGCCTTGCGGGCCTCGGGCGCGCAGGACCCGGCGCCCCAGGGCGGGGGGCCGGCCACCAGTGAGCGCGCGTGTTGATCCGGTCCATTTCTGAATCGCATCGGAGCCTCTTGATTCACTATGACATCCGCCCCCGAACCCCCCCGCGAGATCGATGTGCGCCAGCCCCTGGCCATCGCGGATGCACTGCAGGTCGCGACGCAACTGCACCGCGCCGGCCATCACGCGGACGCGCAGGAGATCTATCGGCGCGTGCTCGCCCTGGCGCCGGATCACCCGGACGCGCTGCACTTTATGGGCGTGCTGGCGCACGACCAGGGCCGCGACGAGGAGGCCCTGCGGCTGCTTGCCCGCTCGGTCGAACTGGTGCCGGATCATGCCGGGTTTTGCAGCAATTACGGCAATCTACTCCTCGACAACGAGCGCTTTGAGGACGCGGAACGGCAATACCGCCAGGCCCTCGCGCTCGACCCCGATCGCCCGGATGCGCTCCACAACTACGCTGTGCTCTGCAAGGCACTGCGCCGCTACCCCGAGGCGGAACGCCGCCTGCTGCGCGCCATCGAACTGGCCCCGGAGTTCAGCGAGGCCAGGAATACCCTGGCCGGTCTCTATTTCCGGCAGGGGCGGATCGAGGAGGCCGTCACCCAGGCGTGCGAGGCCTTGGTGCGCGAACCGAGCAATGCCTTTACCCGCGAGATGCTGGGCAACGCCCACTGTCGGTTGGGACACCCCGAGCGAGCCGCACAGATCTATCGGGAGTGGCTGGCCGAAGAGCCCGACAACCCCAAGGCACTCCACCATCTGGCGGCCTGCACCGGGGAGGGCGTTCCGGCGCGGGCCTCCGACGCCTATGTGCAGTGTATCTTCGACCATTTTTCCAAGAGTTTCGATTCCCGGCTGGCGCTCCTGGAATACCGCGCACCCACCCTGGTCGGCGAGGCCGTCGCGGCCTGCGTGGGCGAGCCCGCGGCCGACCTCGACGTGTTGGACGCCGGCTGCGGGACCGGCCTGTGCGCGGCGCTGCTCAAACCCTTCGCCCGGACCCTGACCGGGGTCGACCTCTCCCAAGGGATGTTGGGCAAGGCGCGCGGGCGCCGGGTCTACGACGCCCTGCATCAGGCGGAACTCTGTGCCTATATGCGCCAACACCCCGGGGGCTATGATCTTATCGTTTCCGCGGACACCCTGGTCTACTTCGGTGCACTGGATGAGGCCATGGCGGCGGCCGCCGCCGCGTTGCGTCCGGGCGGCTGGCTGTGCTTCACGGTGGAGGCGCTTGGTGCGGGCGAGGCGGCGGACTATCGCTTGCAGCACCACGGCCGTTATGCCCATTCCCGCGCCTATCTGGAGGCGCTGTGGGGGTCAGCGGACCTTGCCGGACTGCGGTCGGAGCCGGTGGTCTTGCGCCTGGATGCCGGGGAGCCAGTCGCCGGCTGGCTGGTCCTGGCCCAACGGCCAGGCAGTCGCTAGACCCGCGGTCCAAGGCTTGTGCATTGGCCCCGACGCCGCCCGATCGTGCATCCGACCTTTCGTCTCCCAGGAGCTATCCGTGAACAAAAGAGGACTGGAAGCTCGGCGACAAGACCGGGACCAATAACACCAACGCCAATGACATTGGGGTGGTATGGCCACCCCGCCGAGCGCCGCTGGCGGTGGCCGCCTACTTATCCGACAGCGCGGCAACCAGTCAGGTCAAGGATGCCATCATCGCCGCGGTCGGCACGTTGGTGTCGGACCTCGCGGTCTGAGCCTGCGCGCATTTGCGGCTAAGCGGCCTTTTCCGGGTTCACGCGCCGCCGGGACCCGATCAGGCGCCCTTGCCAGCCAAGAACGATCGACGCCACCACGCCGGCGATCCAGAGCACGGACAGCACGGCATTCAGCGCATCCTCAGCACTGGAGCAGCGACCAGACACGCTGCAGCGCTCTGAGATCAAAGAAGCCGAGACGATGGCAATAGCGAGAAGACCCAGAACGTTATAAATGATGATCATCAGAATCCGCCGTGCTCGCGAGGGGTAGAGATACCCATGCTCCTGCTGCTCTACCCGTCTTTCTCCGAGCACTTCATATGCCGGCAGTTGCTCCGGATGTTTCAGCACCACAAGCGACCCGACCAGCACATCATGAATCGCCTGATGCTGCTTGGTCAGCAGGATGGAGGCAAGAGAAAACAACCCCAATAGCGTTTTCGCGAGAAACCGAACCCCGGCCGCAAAAATTGTGATATTGCCACCGCTGCGCCTGTTCACCACGCGAAGACCTAACAGGTGATGTGCCAAAGTACCACCGGTGACAGATACCAGAAAGGGCTCCAGCATAAACACTGCCAGCGCCGCTGTGCCTGCCGCGTAAACGCCCTGCAACCCAAGCTGCGGCGCCAAGATTAGTGCTCCGATCGCCGAGATAGGCACGATCAATCCGTCAATCAGCAGGGCCTGAAGACGCCTTGAGATTCTTGGATAGCCTATTCTTCGGCTACCTGCTGCAGGTTCCTTTCCTTGCCAGTTCCAGGTCGGACACATCTCTTTTCCCCTCCTCGTTGTTTACCAGCTCCAAATTGGCGCCGCCAACGAAAACTCCCATTTTGATGTACTGCCTGATGAAGTAATCCTTTCCGTTCTCGGTTCTCACGAGAAGATCGTTCGGCGAAAACTCGGACTCGGTTGAAACCTTGTGCTCCCGGCCGCCTTTCACTTCTTCGTAAAAGAAAACATTCGGCGCAGATTCGCCGATGCATTTGTCGTCGACCCAAATGTCTTTCTTGAGCGCGGTTCCCACCCCCGACCCCCTGTAGATGTACAGTCCGGCATTGCCCTCAGACGGCGGCTGAAAGGCTTTAACCCTTGCCGAAGCCTCTGTGGATTCCATCGGTACAGAGGCGCATCCGGCAAACAAAGATGCCGCCAAAGCAATCAGTGAGAGTCTCTTCAACATTTCTTTCGCCTTGCTTGTGATATGGTTATCCCGGCGCCGGGGGGGGCGCGGTTACCCAGGGTCCCCGGCACGGTCCCGGATTAGGAGGCCTTCCCGCATCCGGTTCCTCGGTGGTACTCGGATTCGCGCCGATGACCACGGTAGCCTGCTCCTGATGGTCAGTCCAGGAGATCGGAAAGACCAGAGTTATCTGCAGGGGTCGGTGCAGTCCGTCTCGCGTTACCTTCTTCGTCAAACCGCCAGATCTGTCCTTCAAAGTCGTCAATTACGCCGCCTTTAAAAAGAAGTTGGTAGTCTGAGACATTCGTTTTCTGGACCGTATCCGCCGCGTACACGACCGCTTTGGCAGCCCTTGCCATTGTCTTGCAAAAAAGTTGGCCGCTGCTACCCGCCGCGGCTTGGCAGGCGTCGATATAGATACGCTCAACCAGTCCTCGAATGATAGTGAAATGTCTGAGATCATCGATGCCGATGCCGGTGCCGAGGCTGAGTCCGGAAAAAGGACCGCCGACACTAGTCACAACCCCATGACAGTGGAGGACTAATCCCCGAAGCTTTCCACCGGGAGCACCCCCGGCGATTGACTTGACATTCGTTAGAAGCCAAAACGGTTCGTCACCTTTCTGTACGATACGTGTATTAAACATTCTAGGAGCGGCCGCTGCATTGAGGGCGACATCGTTCAGCGCCATGTTCGGGGAGGGTATCTTTATCATTGTCGGATCTCGCAATCGCGTGCTCCACGACCGTCCATGTTCGTTGCAAAAAAAGGGACTCTGCCGCGTTCCTACACTGTCGCCGTCGGGGCGCCCCTGGCCTCCGGCCACCGGGATCTTCCCGACTGAGGATAGTGCAGGCCCTACAACCGGTCAACCCAGGAGGAGACGATCACCTCATACAGATTGCGCCTCGGCAAGCAGCCAAGCCCTGGACTCCGGCGGCAAATCGCCGGGGGCAGGAGATCCCCGAAACGACGAAAGACGTATCGCGTCCAACCGACGCCCAGCGCCCGCCCGGCCCCCGGTCAGTGCCCAGCGGGTGCGGGCTCGGTGACCCATTGCCAGGTCGTCCCGCTGCCGGCCCGTCGCTCGTAGCTATTCAACAGGTCGGTATCGATGCTCTGCCGGCCATTGTAGGTCTGGGCCTGCGGGGCCCTGCGTGTGCCTTCCCGGGTCGTCTCCGCGGGGCAGCGGACATCCGTAAAATAGGCCTCTCCGTGGGCGTCCCGACAGACAATCATGTTCTTTGCGGCATGGGCCGCGGAGGCCACCATGGTCAAAGCGATCACCGCCGCGGGCAGCGAATTGTGCATGGTCTCGATCCTCTCTTCGATGTGCGTGAGTTCCGGCCGCGCCGGGCGGCGGTACGGCGTCGTTGCTTTCCATCGGGGGCGGTTCGACGAAGCCTGACGACATGCTGCATCCTCGGCAATTGCGGCAATGTCTCCGCCGAACCGCTCCGAGATTTCCTCGCGAGTCCGGTAATTCGTCGAAATGCCATCATTTCGTTGGTGAGCGTTATAACCTCAAGTGCATGAGGGAGCAATGGAATGTCATCAAGCGACTTAAGTCCGGCTTCCGCGAGAGTTGGGTTTCCGGCAGCGGCTTCATCAATTACCTACGGTGACATAACAAGCTGATAAAGCTCCCGTTCGTGATCCCACCAGCGTTGCGTTAAGTAGTTGCCGTGCAGCTACTATGATTTGCGGGCTTGGCTTCTGCCGCGGATAACGACCGGCCTAAAGCGGCGTGCGCCACCACGGAGTTTTCCAATTAGCCCGAACCCCGCGGCACGCGCTCGCTTTTGAGGCTGCTTGTCAGGCGATTCCTTGTCATCCCGCCGACTTTATTGAGCTTGGCCCCTTATCGCTCGAGCCGGGCGCTGTTGTTCTGTTCCCGAGACTCCGCGAGAAAGGTTAGATGCCAAAGCTAGCGAAAAGCACGGCATGGTCTGACTCGAATTCCTCCCGCGGAAATAATGGCCGAAATGGCTTCTTTGAGTCATGTGTATTTAGCTTGCCTGCTGGGAACGCCACCCGCTCAAGACCGCAAAATATGTAATCTAGAGCAATTGGAGGAGCGCTTCGGCTCTTCAAGGACCATTTTGTTCCAACTTTTCCGTGATAGGGGCTGTCCGAATTTTGATCCTCTATCTCTTTTTGCTCAGACTTTTCATGCCCATCCACAAATCCCATCCTCTTAATTAGAGAGATTTCCTCCGAGTCTGGGGTAGCATTAAAGTCGCCGCCGATAATCCAAATATCTTCTTTTCGGTTATCGCCTCTTACGGGAACACGGTAGGTTCTTGCCTCCTGATATGCCGAGACGACATTATTCAGAAGTAAATCTATCTGGACTAAGCGAGACTGTCCTGCCGTCCGATTTAATCGGATGCTGCCTTCTCGTTCGCCCTTCAAGGTGTTTAAATGGACGTTAAGAAAATTCACATATCTTTTCTCTGAGCCAGAAGACAACAAAACTCTGCCCAAAATAGCTTTTCGAGGTTCGGTATCGCGATCCCCTTGATAGAGTCCGGTAGTGATACTTATCGGTTCAAAACATAAAGTTGCATCTCTGTCGGGCTTGTCAGCATCATTAAAAGTTTCCTCCCAGCATTTAGATGCAATCCAAAGAGTTCTAGGTTGAATGCCTTCCTTTATGCAAATGCCGTATCCTTGCTGAATATTGATATATGGTGGTATAAAATTTTCGACGTCCCCTCCCTGCTGGTACTTTAGCCATTTCGCCGGATGAGGGTTTTCATGGGAGGTTACCGCTGGAAAAAAATAGCACTTATATCCCTGAAATATTTCACTTAAGATCGATTGACCTTTACCCCATCTTCCAGATGGATCAATAGATGTATCAGTGAAGCCGATACATTCTTGCAGTAAAATAATGTCCGGGTGAATTTTCCTCGGACTGCTCAGATACGGCGTAATACCTTTCAACCATACGTGCCGGTACGCACTTATGTAGCTCTTTGCGACAGGGTCGGTAGGGGGGTCCAAGTGCTCAAGCATCTTCGCGCCAGCCATGTTCCAGCTCATAACGTTAATGCGCATTGTGCACCTCTGGCGTATTGCTAAATGACCAACTGCTTTCTTAGACGGGTGGCGGTGTTGGACCTGCTGGACGGATTCTATGCTTGCGGTACAAGACCGATTCTGTCAAGTTTCCGCCCTCCCCCCGTCGGAGCGCCCGCCCCCTCCTCCCCGCCCGATACAGTCCCCCGTGAGGTTAGTCCACGATTTACAACCCGTCAACCCACAAGGAGAAATTTCGCCTTTTCCAGGACCGCCTCGCAAGAAAAGATCCGCGATCCCAACCTTCGCCCCCCTTGACTGCAATATGGTGCGCCCGCCAGATCTGTGCCCCACCCAGGTCGATGCTCCCGTTGCGGACCTGGACGGCAATCCTACCTGCAAGGCGCCGACCGAAACCCCGCATCGCAAGGCGTCCACGCCTCACCCGATCCAAACTGGTCCGAGCTAGACCGATCCAGCCCAGTCGCGAAGTTGCCGTCGCAAGTACTGCGCGTGCCCGAGGTCGTCAGACAGACGGGGCTCGCTCAAGGGGGCCGCGCCAAGGTCAGAGCCCGGGAACCTCGGTGGCAGAGCGCTGGGGGTCAGGAGTCCGGGGACACGCCCAAGAAGCCTTCCACCTAAGTCCGCCACGGCGCGCCCCCTCAGGCCAGCCAGATCCGCTCCAGCGCGCCCCTGGAGACATTACCGCAGTGGTCCTCGGCCTCGATGTAATAGCGCACATCACCTACCCCGACCGGCAGCTCGGCGGTGAAATAGTGCGCCGTCACCCGCGCGCCGGTATGGGAGGGATAGGGCCCCTGGTTCTGCATCGTCAGGCGGCGTTCTCCGTCTGCTGTGCGCAGCACCAGTTCGACCCGTTTCAGACCGGAACAGTCGGCGACGAAGGTGTGGGCGGTGCCCTGCGGCGGCGCCTCGCGCAGGCAGCCCTGTCCCCAGCGTTTGCCGCCCGGATTCTCCGGCGTGACCCAGGGCGCGAAGATGGTGGGTGCGGCGCGGTCACGGCCGGCGGCGACCAGGGCCTCAATCGCTGGTTTGCTCAGATCGGCGGCCAGATTGGCGGCGTCGGTGACCTGCTGGTCCCAGATCTGCTGGCCGGTCCAGTACCAGTAGCAACTGGTCTCGGCGGTCAACAGCAGGCGGGTGGCGGCGGACAGTTGCGGATGGTCGGGCGCGCCGCATTGCAGCGTATGCACCAGGTCCTGGAAGGCGGTGAGGACGGCCCAGGAGTTGAGGTCGGGCGAATAGGGCTGGTCATAGCGGCTGAACCACTTCATGAATTGCGGGTCGCCATTGTCGGCACCGGCCCAGGCGCCGGGTTCGATATGGATCACCCGGGCCGGATCGGGCGGGAAGCGCTGCAGATAGTCCTCGATGGTGGTGAGCTCGAAGCGGCTGTCCTGGCGCAGCCAGTCGACCAGCCGGCCGGTGTTGTCCCGGTAATAACTGTCCGCCCCGCCGCCGTGATTGTCGCCGTCCGAATGCAGCAGGAAGAAGGGCGGATGCGCCGGGTCGAAGCCGCCGGTCGCGACGATCCGCTCATAGACCTGGCCCAGCACGTCCGGGTATTGGAGCGCGCCGAAGCCGCCGCGGGCGTCCTCGTTGCCGATGTAACGTTCAGCCGGGACGGCGATGATCTTGTGCAGCGCGCCGTCCGGGTCCTCATAGCCGACGTACTCGGGCCGCAGCAGGCCGGGCGAGATGGTCGAGCCGGCCCAGATGTTGCGCAATTGCAGCCAGTCATCCATCGGCGGATTGACCTGCTCGGCCGCATTGGGCGGCAGCATGCCCTCCGCGAGGCCGGCATAGGGGTAATCGCGACAGGCGCGGGCGCGGTGGATCGAGTCATAGATCACCGCCGTCACCCCGGCCTCCACCAGGGCCGGGATCATCCGCACATGGAAGGCCGTCTCCGGTGGAAACAGGACGCGCGAGGCCGCGACCCCGAAGACACGCTGGATCAGCTCGCGATGCCAGAGAATCTGGCGCACGATATCCTGGTGCGGGATCAGCGGCATCAGCGGGTGAAAGAAGCCGAAGGCCGAAAAGGCGATGCGCGGGTTGCCCAGTTCAGTGTGCGCCCCGGCCAGCCGGCGCAGTGCCTCGCTCCAGCCGGCGAAGCGCCCGCCACAGAGCCCCTCGGCGGCGCAGCGATCGAGTTGTTCGATCAGCGAGCCGCTCCAACTGGTCGAGAGTCCGGCGTGCGGGAGCCCGCCATCGATGTATTGCTGCACGGCGATGGGAATGTAATCGGTATAGCTGCCGCCGCGCGAGCCGAAGATCTGGTCCTTCTCGCCGTCCCAGGCGTTGCGGTCAGTCGTATTGTAATACGGCTGGTGCATGTGCTTGTGGATACCGAAATACAGTTTGACCTCGGCGCCATCGCAAAGTGTCGCGCGGACCTCCGCCCGCGGGCGCGGCGGATGAATGAGACGCAGCTCGCGGCCCTCCTTGATCCAGTCCCCGCCCTGGGCCTGGCCGATATCGGCGCGGCGACAGCCCTCGACCTGGATGTCGATACGGTCGCCGATGACGGTCCCCGTGGGCACGGCGACGCTATAGGTCCACTTGGCTGGTCCGCCCTGGTCGGCGTGAATGGCGTCGCCGTTGAACAAGGTCTCCCTTCCGGCCGCACGCAGTATGACCTGTGGAAAGGGGATCGCGCCGTCTGCGGTGAAGGAAACGGTGAAGGCCGGGTGCCTGCCGCCGGGCTCACAGTGCAGTTCCAGCGGGCAGTCGATGGCCGGAAAGCGGGTGAAAATATTCATCGGTAACTCCGTTCAATAGGCCGCTCGGGCTTCATTTTAACTTCGGCCGTTTGGGTGGGCCAGGGGGGAACCGGGCCTTGATCCCAGCTTATCAGCAAACGGCGAGGCATGCGGTCCGGACAGCGGACCCTCCGGTCCCGCGCCCGTAGGGTCCGCTGCGCGGACCACAGACTGCACGTCCGGCATGGTGGCCGGCGTGCCGATCGAGGCGGGGAACGAGGTCCACCGAAGCCCGCGGCGGCCTTGATCGTCGTTCCGGCCGCAGGGGACAGGAGGTCGAGGCTTTAGCCGGTCGAGGGCGCGTCAGCGCACCCCGGGGCCGGCTAACGGCCATGGCGCCCGCGCCACCCCGCAACATGAAAGCCCTCTCGACCGCTAGCTCGATGGCCAGCGTGCGGGGCGGCGTAGTCAGGGCTTCCAGCCCTGACTGTTCCAGCCCCGATACCGTCAGGCCAGGATGGCCTGACTACGCACTTTCACGGTAAAGCCTCGACCTCCGGTGTGAGACCTCGGGGCAGCGGCCGAAACGATGATCAAGGCTCCCGCGGCGCTGTTGGTGGCCTGCGCTGCGCTTGTCCACCCTACGGCCGCGGCGGCGGCAATGGCGGTCGAGGCCCGTCGGTCAATCCGGCAACTCGCTCCCCATCTGCCGCTTGGAATTGCGGAAGTTGCGGTAGATCAGCGGCGCCGCCGGCCCGGGCCCGGCCGCCGCCGCGTTGATGGCCTGCACCTTCTGCGTCAACTCGGCATGATGGGGCGACTTGGCGCAGACCGGGTCGGCGTTGGCGGGATCGCCGGTGAGCAGATAGGCCTGGCAGCGGCAGCCGCCGAAGTCCCTGGCCTGTTCCGGGCAGGTCCGGCACGGCTCCTTCATCCAGTCGAAACCGCGGAATTTATTGAAGTCCGGGGACTCGTTCCAGATCCATTCCAGGGCGTGGTCGCGCACGTTGGGGAAGCTGAGGCCCGGCAGCCCGCCGGCGGCGTGGCAGGGGAGCGCGGTGCCGTCCGGGGCGACGGTGAGGAAGATGGCGCCCCAGCCCTTCATGCACGCCGTGGGCCGCGGCGATCAACTCCTCCAGGTCCTTGCGCACCAAGGCCTCGCCGCCGGAGAGGCCAAGCTGCACGGCGCCCATGGTGCGCGCCTCGCGAAAGACCCTGATCCATTCGTCCGTACTGAGCTCATTGCGGTAGCGGGCGATATCGAGCGGGTTGGAGCAGTAGGGGCATTGCAGCGGGCAGCGATAGGTCAGCTCGGCCGGGAGCCACAGCGGCTTAGGCCCGGGCGTAGTCGATCCATTGGTTGTCATGGGCTTTGTCGAGGAATTGGTCGACGTCATTGCTCAGGGTCGCTGCGTCGGGAAAGCGCTCGGCCAGTTCACCGATGATCGCCGCCACCGGTCGTACCCCGTCGCAGCAGTTGAGGATCTCGCCGGCCGGCCCATTGAGCCGGACCATGCCCTCCGGGTAGAGCAGGACCCGGTACCCCTGGGCCTCCTCCCACTGGAGTCGAAACATGGGCGACAGACGCGGCACGTCGTCCGGACCTATGCCGCCCGGCGCCTGCCGGTCGGGGCTCATGGCCGACCCCCGACGTTGTGATAGGGCGGGCGCTTGGCGACATAGGCGATCCACATGCAGTCCAGCATGGTCCAGAGCACATCGAGCTTGAACTGGAGCACCTCGAGCATACGCTCCTGCTGGGCGCGGGTGCGGTAATAGTCGAGCGTGATCGCGAGCCCATGCTCCACGTCCCGCCGGGCCTCGGCGAGGCGCTTGCGGAAGTAGGCATAGCCCTTGGGCTCGATCCAGGGGTAGTGTTCCGGCCAGGCGTCGAGCCGCGCCTGGTGGATGGTCGGGGCGAAGAGTTCGGTGAGGGATGAACTGGCGGCGACCTCCCAGGGCTGGCGACGCGCGAACTCGACATAGGCGTCCACCGCGAACCGCACCCCCGGCAGCAGGTGCCGGTGGGACAGCAGGTCGTCACGGGTCAGGCCCACGGCCTCACCGAGTTGCAGCCAGGCCTCGATCCCGCCCTCGTCGCCCTGGGTGCCGTCGTGGTCGATGATGCGCTGCACCCAGAGGCGGCGCGCGTCGCGGTCCGGGCAATTGGCCATGATGGCCGCATCCTTGAGCGGGATGGCGGTCTGGTAATAGAAGCGATTGGCCACCCAACCCTGGATCACGGGCTTCTCCACCTGGCCCGTGTTCATCAGGACATGGAGTTCATGGTGGATATGGTAATAGCGCTCCTTGTCGCGCAGGCGCCGCTCGAATTCGGCCCTGGTCCAAGGCGCGTCCAGGTCTGTAGTCATCGGTGCTCCGAAATATCGCGAGGCAGGGACAGCGGTACGGCGCAGGGGCGGCCCCGAAACCAGTCTCAAGCAAAGAAGAGATTCTCTCACGAAGACACAAAGGCACAAAGAGGAGAATACTGACGAAAACAACCGTCGATGCAGGCGCTGCCCCGGCTTGCCGTCGGAACCCTGTCGCTCGGCGTCTGAATGACACTCTGACGGCGTTGGCGCGAGCCTGTCGGCAATGATTCGTCGCACTGCTGTCGAGCGTCTATTCTCTGTGTCTCCGTGTTTCTGCCAGAGGATCAAGACGTTACGGGCGATAGCAGGCGCGGTAGCAAGGCGGCGGTCTAAAGCTCGATCGTCATGCCATCATACGCGACCTCGATCCCGGCCGCCTCCAGGGCGTGCCGCTCGGGGCTGTCCTCGTCCAGGATCGGATTGGTGTTGTTGATGTGGATCAATATCTTGCGTGGCCTGGTGAGGCGACCAAGGTGCTCCATGATACCGCCGCGGCCGGACTGATCCAGGTGCCCCATAGCGCTGCCGGGCTTGTCGCCGATGCCGGAGCGGATCAGCTCGTCGTCGCTCCACAGGGTCCCGTCCACCAGCAGGCAATCGGCCTCCTGCATATAGGCGAGGACCTCATCGTCGACGCGGCCCAGGCCCGGGGCATAGAAGAGGGTCCCGTGGGTGCGCTCGTCACGCACCCGCACCCCGATGTTGTCGCCCGGGACCGTATTGTGACGGTGCGGTGAGTAGGGGGTGCCTCGCTCTTCAGGGGCACGGCGGTAAAGGTCAGCCCCGCCGCCCCGGGGATGGCGAAGTCGGACCGGTCGGTCAGGACCTCGTGCCAGTTGACCCCGCGAAAGTGTGCCAGGATCCGCGATCGAGGATTGGGTGCGCGGCGTCGCCCTGATGAGTCCGGCGCGGACCCCCGAGCAGTTGGGGCAGTTGCAGTTCCATTGCGGGAAGCCGCCGCCGGCGCCGGAACCCAGGACGCGGATATGCATAGGCCGACTGCCGAGGGTGCGGTGGGGGATTGACCGGAGTGCGGTACTCGGTGAAGGGCCCCGGGGGTCCCCGGGGCCTGCTTGTCGCGGGCGATCTACCGGTTGTTGATATACAGGTTGATCTCGAAGCCCAGACGCAGATCCTCGTAAGCGGGGGTTGACCAGGTCATGTCGGCACTCGCCTCCTGAAAGGTGGTTGGTTGGCTGTCATCCGCGGCCGACCCAAGGGGGGCATCGACCGACCAAAGCCTGCTCCCGGGCGCGGGGGGATAGCGACAGATTGGGAGCAAAGGACGTGCCAGCCGGCTCGGATTGGGCAAGCCCCATCTCCACGGTTGGTTTCGGCGGCCCCCGCCACCCGCGCTGGAGCGGCGGCGCTGTGCCCTGTGTCAGGGGTGGGACACTCTGCGTCCGGTTGCGACAGGCCTGACCAGGCGTCGGAACCGGCGGCACGCCTGCCGCCCGCCGACAACAAGCAAGACTTTGACAAGGCGATAGTGTTGGCCTATTTTACTTTGACGTCTCAATCTGAAGAACATGATTCAGTCAGCGAATGTCGCGATCGTTTAAGAAATGAAGGGATGATGGAGACGAAGAGCAGAAACGCCCCCCTGAATCGCGTTCGGGGCGCATTGCCGCTGGACGGGGCACTGGCTCCAGGGTTCGACCGCGTTGCGAGATGCAACGAGTTGTCTTTTTTCGATCAATGACTTGGGAGGTATCGTGGTGACTATCGAAAGGCTCATACGCGCCGTCGTGCTTGGTGGCGCCTTGCTCTTCACGGCGGCAGCGGCGCAGGCGCTCCCGCGATTGCTGATCGTCGCTTCGGACAGCAGCCCGCCGACGGCGCAGATGACGGCGAGCGGTCAATTTGAGTCCGTCGCCGTGTTTGACGCGGAGTCGGGGACCCCGGCACTGGCCCAGTTGCTTCAGTATGACGTCATCCTCGCATACACGAATTCGTTTCCGCAGGATGCGGTCGCCCTTGGCGACGTGCTGGCCGATGCCGTCGATGCCGGCCGGGGCGTGACTGTCGCAACCGGCGCTATGAGCCAGCCCTGGGCAATCGGTGGCCGCATACAGACCGCCGGCTATAATCCCTTGGGCATCGCGACCAACGGAGACGTGAGTGGGTCACTGACGGCCCTCGTGCCCACGGACCCAATCTTCAACGGCGTGGCCCTGGGCTCGGTGAGCTACTTCAACAACGAAAACTTCGCACATCCCACCCTCGTCCCCGGCGCGACGCTGCTCGCCACTGACGGCGCTGGAATCAACATGATCGCCCGCAGCGCCAGCGGACGCGTGATGGGCATGAACCTGTTTCCGAGTACGCATCCCGGAAATAACGCTGAGTTTTTCAAGCTGGTCGCGAACGTCGTGTCGGGCTCGCGAGGCCCCGTCAGTTCCGCTTCCATTCCTGTTCCGACACTCTCCGAGTGGAGCTTGATCCTGATGGCCCTGTCCATCCTCGGCATCGCGGCCTGCTCGCCGCGGCTGCGCAGCACGCCTGCCGGCTGCCTGACCTCGCTGAACCCCGGTCGAGATCAATGCCGCCAAGTCGAGCGCGGCCGGTTCCGACGCGTAAGCCGGGGAGCCAAAGCAGGCGCTCCACGTCCAGTATCGAGACGGGACGCGGAGCGCCCGCACGGCGTTCCCACGCTGGAGCGTGGGAACGAGAGACGAGAGGCGGCGCCAGCCCGGGCCGGTGCGGGGCGGCTACTCCCGCCTCGCCGGCCTGCGCGTCTCCAGCGGCAATCCCGCCTCCTCCCACCCGGTGGTGCCCTCAGGGTACCAGTAGACTGCGGTGTAGCCCAAGGCGGCGAGCCGTTTGGCGGCATTCCAGGACATCCAGCAGTCCAGGGCAATCGCATCAGATAATTAGCAATTACTGTTAGACGAAACACGAGGATCACGTGACAATCCACTGACTTTTCTGTCTTGTGGAGTGGCGACGATGTGCGAAACAACCCTGGATCGGTCGCT
>Ga0247841_10003484_pt1 | contig 29015 bp, 25 predicted proteins | sample LaCruzMarch2015__2_FD_192410 | JGI IMG/M metagenome (GOLD analysis project Ga0247841, IMG submission 192410) | Freshwater microbial communities from meromictic Lake La Cruz, Castile-La Mancha, Spain - LaCruzMarch2015_18m | ecosystem: Environmental > Aquatic > Freshwater > Lake | place: Spain... | reverse complement strand
AAGAGCGGTATTTTTACGGTTGTAATAATTGACCCTAATGCTGTAGCAACCGCTGGGTCTTGTACGGATACAGATAAGGGGAGATTTCCAGATATTGCAGGGCTTACCGATGGTCGCGTAAATGGTTTAGGAACATACTATAATGACACGTGCGTTACTTCAAATGGAGGGCAGTGTTCTGGAGATTCATGTACGGCAGTTTCCGAAGGTTATTGTACTGCTGACGGTAAGGTTACTAATATTTTAACAGCATGCTCTACAGGGTACTGTAACGCCGGTGCATGTGCTATAAAAAATACAACTCAGCCAACAATTACTGTTACTTCACCAAATGGAGGAGAGACTTTATATTTTGGTAAGACTTATGTGGCTTCATACTATACATCTTCAACAAACAGTTCAGTTTCTATTTTTCTAGATAAATATGATTTGGCGAGTTCTAAATCAGAGGGAGGTTCAGCTATAAGAATAGGCGATGCCGGACCAGGTGTTCAGAGCTATTCTTTCTCAATTGGTGATCAAATCGCTACATGGCCAGGTTATGGAGCGACATATAAATTAAGGGTATGTTTAAGAGATACAGCAATTTGTGATTCGAGCAATAGCTATTTTATGATTTCTCCTCCATCAATAGCCCAGCCGACAATTAGTCGTCTTTCTGTAGCCACCGCAATTCCAGGAAGTTCAGTAACTATATACGGAACAAATCTTTATGGTGTAAGCGATGTTGTATTATATCTTGCTTCAAATCATAATATTAGCGTTAAGGCAACTGCTTTCGTCTTTAATCAGAATGGAACAGATGCCACATTTAATGTGCCTGCAAATACAGCTCCTGGGAATTATGATTTAACAGTTTTTGCTCCAGGAAGTCAGGTTTCAAGCAATGAAGTTCCCATAACCATTGCCTCTTCATCAACGCCCCAACCAACTATTACAGTTATCTCACCAAATGGAGGAGAACAGTGGCAGACAGGTACGAGCCATAATATTACTTGGAACGTTCAATCAGTATATAATTTTAATACAAACATCTTGCTTGCGAGCGCACTAGATGCGTCTCGCGAATGGTTAATTGCGACTGCTGTTTCTTCAATTGCTAATACTAATAATACTTTTGCATGGACAGTTGGCTCCGCGACTCCGTATGTAAATACAGTCGGTGTACCTCCTGCAGGAAATTATTATATTATGGTCTGCCGTGCGGCGGCAACTATTGTCGCTAATGGCGGTGAAAATTGTGATTATAGTAATAATTACTTTACAATAACTCAGTAATTTAGTTATAGGCAAATAGTTATTAAAGCCGCCCAGCAGGGCGGCTTTTTGCTTACCCTGAGCGGAGTCGAAGGGGTACCCTTGAACTTATCAAAATTAAATTGTATAATGAAGCACTAACTTTTACATATGCAAAATGAATTCATCAAAATAAAAGGGGCAAGGGTCCACAATTTAAAAAATATAGATTTGGACTTGCCAAAAAATAAGTTGATTGTAATTACTGGGCTTTCTGGCTCGGGAAAATCATCGTTGGCTTTTGATACATTATATGCAGAAGGTCAAAGAAGATATGTGGAAAGCTTATCTGCTTATGCCAGGCAATTTTTGGGTATAATGGATAAACCCGATGTAGACAAAATTGAAGGAATTTCTCCTGCAATTTCAATTGATCAAAGAAAATCAACTCATAACCCCAGATCCACTGTTGGAACAATTACAGAAGTTTACGACTATCTGCGTCTTTTGTATGCAAGAATTGGAAAACCACATTGCCCAAATTGCGGAAAAATTATTTCTAAACAAACAATAGACCAAATCGTAACTCAAGTTACAAAACTTCCAAAGAATTCAGAAATAACAATTTTGGGCCCAGTTATTCGTGACAAAAAAGGTGAGCACCATGGAGTTTTAGAAGAAATACAAAGAGGCGGTTTTGTGCGTGTAAGAATTGATGGAACAATTTTCCCAATTGAAGAGTCTTCTAATAAACCATTAGATAAACAAAAAAAACACAGCATCGAAGTTGTTATTGACCGCTTAATTTTAGATAAAGATTTAGACCGCTCAAGATTAGTAGATTCTTTAGAAACAGCTTTAAGGCTTGGAAAAGGAATTGTAATTATTGGTCAAAAAAATGACCCAGAAAATGATTTAATTTTCTCAGAGCACTTTGCTTGTGAAGATTGTGGAATTTCTATGCCAGAATTAGAGCCTAGATTATTTTCTTTTAATAATCCTTATGGAGCATGTTCAGAATGTACTGGGCTTGGGGAAAAATTAGAAGTTGACCCAGAATTGGTAATTCCAAATAAAAGATTAACAATTGCCGAAGGAGCAATTTGGCCATGGAGTCGAGCTTCGCATAAGGTTGGCAGGCAAGGTTATTATTATTCCATTTTGTCTGGCTTGGCAGACAAATATAAGTTTTCTTTAGATGAAGAAGTGGGCGAATTGCCTAAAAAAATTATTGATATTATTTTAAATGGCGATGGAGAATTCCAGGGAGTAATTCCAAACCTAGAAAAAAGATATCATGAAACAGACTCCGATTGGACGCGTGCAGAAATTGAGCAATATATGGTTATAAAAGTTTGCCCGAAGTGTAAGGGGAAAAGATTGAAACCAGAAGTTTTGGCTGTTACGGTTAATGATTTATCAATTGATAAGGTTGTAGATTTGCCAGTTACTAAAGTAAAAGAATTTTTTGAAAAACTACCTGTTAAATTAAATGCAGGTGAAACAAAAATTTGTAGCCCAATTTTAAAAGAAATAATTGATAGGACACAATTTTTAAACGATGTTGGATTGTCCTATTTAACTTTGTCCAGAAAAGCTGGGACATTGGCTGGTGGAGAAGAGCAACGAATTAGGCTAGCTACCCAGATTGGTTCTAAATTATCTGGAGTTTTATACATACTCGACGAACCTTCAATTGGTTTGCACGCCAGAGATCAACACAAATTAATTGATACACTAGTAAAATTAAAAGAATTGGGAAATACTGTTGTAGTTGTTGAGCACGACCCTCAAACAATGCAAGCCGCAGACTGGATTGTAGACATTGGGCCTGGCGCAGGAAAGCATGGTGGAAAAGTTGTTTTTCAGGGGACATATAAACAAATTTTAAAATCAGATTGTTTAACTGGAAAGTATTTGTCTGGAAGGCTTAAAGTAGACAGAGAAAAAACAAAGAAAAAACCCGCCGCTGCTAAGAGCTCCGGCGAGGCAAGGCAACAATATTTAACTGTTGTTGGCGCAGAAGAACATAATTTAAAAAATATTGATGTAAATATTCCTTTAGAAAAATTTGTGTGCGTAACTGGTGCTTCTGGTTCGGGAAAGTCATCTTTAGTAAATGATATTTTAGCAAAATCTTTGTTAAAAAAGTTTTATAGAGCAAAAGATGAACCAGGAAAACATAAAGAAATTTTAGGAATTGAAAACATAAACAAAGTTGTTTTGGTTGACCAGTCTCCAATTGGTCGAACTCCACGAAGCAACCCAGCAACATATACCGGGGCATTCTCACATATAAGAGACATTTTTACTAAAACAAAAGAAGCTCGCGTGCGAGGATATTTGGCTGGAAGATTTAGCTTTAATGTAAAAGGTGGCAGGTGTGAAGCTTGTGAAGGACAGGGTCAGAAAAAAGTTGAAATGTATTTCTTGCCCGATATTTATGTAGAATGTGAAGAGTGCAGGGGAAAAAGATATAGTAAAGAAGTTTTGGAAGTAACATATAAAGATAAAAACATTGCCGAAGTTCTAAATATGACGGTTGAAGAAGGCATGGAGTTTTTCAAAAATGTTACAGGGCTTTATGACAAATTAAGAACTTTAAAAGAAGTTGGTTTATCTTATGTTGAATTAGGGCAAGCAGCAACTTCACTTTCTGGTGGAGAAGCACAAAGGGTTAAATTAGCAACAGAACTTTCAAGGAAGGGGACAGGAAAAACTCTGTATATTTTAGATGAGCCAACAACCGGCTTGCACTTTGACGACATTAAAAAGTTGATTGCCGTATTGGGTAATTTAGTTGATAAAGGAAATACAGTTTTAGTCATTGAACACAATATAGAATTAATTAAAAATGCCGACTGGTTAATTGATTTAGGGCCTGAAGGGGGAGAAGGTGGGGGACAGATAATTAATGAGGGTACACCAGAAAAATTAAAGAAAGATAAAAAAGGTTTTACAGCAAAATACTTATAGTTATATTAGTAAGCCGTCCTAAGCTTGTCGAAGGGCGGTTTTTTAGTAAAAATTATTAATTTTATTAACTTGTTATATGTTTGTTTTTTATGTACAATTAATAAATCATAATTAACTTAAAAATATGGAAAATAAAAAAATAGTAGTTCATGTTATAGGAATTATCGTGTTGCTTGTTGTTGGTTTTTATGCGGGAACATTTTTCCAATCGCATAGCAAAACTCAATTAACAAAAAATCAGGCCGTAAATACATTATCTTCAAAAACTGTTTCTTCAATTACAGCCTTTGGAAAAGTAGAAAGTATTAATGGTAAAAATATTACAATAAGTAATTTAGGAGCCAATTTAGTAATTTCAATGACAGATAATGCGCGTATATATTCTCTTATTGTGCCTACAGAAGTGAATAGTATTGCTACTCCAGTTCAGCAAGACATATCTTTTAGTGATGTCAAAGTTGGTAACAATATTAATGTGATTTTAAAATTATTATCAGACGGTCAAATGCAAGGGCAGTCATTAGTTGTGCTTCCATAATTTATGTTTTTAACGGTTGAGTTTAAGAATCTCAAAAATAATGGAGAATAAAAAACTTAAAAAGATTGTAATGGTTGCAAAGGAAAGAAAGCAAAGGGTTGATGAAAAGCCGGAAGTTTTTAGTTCTTTAAATGTAGCTTCATTTGTGGACAGAAAACATAGAAAAAAATCTCAACTATTTCCCGATGAGCCAGTCTATGCTGAAGGCTTCGGGCCAGAACCAAAATTAGTAAAATTTCTCACAGAGCCTGTGTCGCCAAAAATTATTGGTGTTGTTTCTTTATTCAACGCTGTTGGTTTAGTCATGCTTTTGAGTCTATTAATTTTCCCAACTAAGCAAATTGATCAACTTGCAATTATTAATACTGCGCAAACGGTTAAGACAGATTCCATAGTGGCAGGAGGACAGCCAGTAAAATGGGTTACACTAGTGAAAGCTAGCGACGTTAATTCTGGAAATTATTTATTATCTCTTCCAAAAAAAGCTAAGAATATACAAATACAAACTATCAACTCGGACCAAGCAAATTATATTTTACAATCAAAACCACAAGACCAATTATCTTTAGATCAAAGAATAAAAATTGCACAAACCAATCAACAAAAATCTTCTTTCTCTGCAAGTCTATTAGACGGAATATCGAAACTATTTACTGCTAATATTGGAGATGCCGTAGACGGCGTTGTTGAGGCAATAACTCAAACAGAAGATTCTGTTGTTATATCTACAGCAGAGGCAACAATAGTTGATTTGTCTAGTCAAACACCCTTAGAGGCACCAACAGTATCGCCTGTAGAAGATTCAGTTGCGCCATCAACGTCAACAGAAATTCCTACAGAAACTCCGGTTGTTGAAACTCCGGTTGTTGAAACTCCGTTTGTTGAAACTCCGTTTGTTGAAACTCCAGCAGAGGAATATATAAAAGTTGAATATGAAACTCCCGCGCCAGTTATAACTGAAGAAAAAACAGATACTGGAAAAATTGTTACGGTTTCTTCTAGTGAGGTTGATTGTCAAAAAATATTAGATAATCAAAATATTTTGGAAAAAAGTACAGCGGGGCTTTTAAATGCTGTATCAGGAATTTTTTCTTCATTTGAAAAATATTTTAAAGCTGATTTAGGTCAAGCAGTAACTGATATTGTACAACCACCAGCAGAAACTACCTCGTCTACTGAACTAACGCCACCTGCTACGCCTACTGCCGAGGATCCAATAGTCGAGCCTGCGCCAACAGAAGCTCCAGTAATTACAGAGAATTCAGCTACTGAAACGGCGCCTGTTGAAGAGTTGGTGCCGACAGAAGAGCCAGCTCCAGTGGTTGATTCAGTACAGGCAGAATACGAAGCCTGCATGCAGGCACAAGTTCCACTTGTTGATGTTTTGGCTTCTACGAAAATTCCGGAAATTTATAAAGTGGGCGAAGAAGATAGAATTAATATTAAATGGACAAATAATGGTGATCAGTTAATGCAATTTATGGCATATGACACCAATGGAAATGGAAAATTAGACTATATTGAATGGATTGTCCCACACTTATCTGATCAAACTTTTGAAATTATTTTTATTTCCAGGGCATTTCAATTAGATTCAGATAAAAACATTACAGCTGATATTTTTGATCAAGTTAATGCTAAAGATGGTAATTATGCAACAGTTCCCGATAATAATTATATTCGTGTAACTTTTGGGAAAATTTTAGATAGCACAAAAGATATTACGGTTTATGCACGCCCAACAAATTCAACAATTTCAGCTAGCATTGAAGTTTATCCCGTTTACACTGATGCTAATGGAAATCAAACAGTGGGGCCAAAACTTGATTTAGCTTCTGACGGTTCAAATCCTAATTTTTCAAATATTGATCATGATGCAAAATATAGAGTTTTACTTTCGGGCTTAAGCCAGCCTACAGATGTTTTTGATTTAAAAATTAGCGGAAGTGCAGATGTTGACTGGATTCTTGATCCGTGGTTTTTGGCTAGCACTGTCATTAAGAGACTTGGTGCGAGTGGTATTGATGTAGCAAATGCAGTAACAACCGATACGGCAAATAACATTATAGTTGCTGGTTCTGTAACTGGTAATGCAGACTTTAATATGGATGGCGTTATTTCTGCCGGCGCACTTGAAACTCAGGCTTCTCCATATGGAAATCAAGATGCTTTTTTTGCAGTTTTTGATTCTTCAGGAACATATATAAGAGCCAAAAGAATTGGTGGTCCATATACAGATAATATTTACGGCGTTGCTACTGACGCATCTAATAATATTATTGTTGCAGGTAGTGCCTACACTAATTCTGATCTTAGTGGGGATGGCGTTATTTCAGCTGGTTTACCAGAAACTATTACTGGTAGTTATGACGGTTTAGATGCATTTTTTTCTGTTTTTGATTCTGCCGGAAATTTTGTAAGAGCTAAGCGTATGGGAGGAAATAATGATGATTATGCCTATGGAGTAGCCATTGATGGTTCTAATAATATTATTGTTGCAGGGCAAGTTATATCAACGGCAGACATTAATGCGTCTGGCGCCATAGATGCGGGCTTGCCCGAAGTACCCACAGCAAGATATGGTGTTCAAGATGCATTCTACTCTGTTTTTAATTCTTCCGGTGGATTCGTGAGCGCCAAACGTTTGGGTGGAACAGGCTCTGACGTAGCAAATGGTGTTGCTACTGACGCATCTAATAATATTATTGTTGCAGGTTATATTAATGGTAATGCCGACCTTGATGCATCTGACGATATTTCTGCAGGATTTCCAGAAACTCAAGCGTCTCCATATGGTGGGCAAGATGCTTTTTATACGGTTTTCGATTCATCGGGAAACCATGTAAGAGCCAAACGTATTGGAGGACTTGGATCTGATCAGGTCAACGCTGTCACAACAGATTCTAATAATAGTGTTATTCTCGCTGGGGATGCCAGTACTAGCGCCGACCTTAATTCAGATGGAGTATTGACTGCTGGATTACCTGAAACTGTTACAGCAAGATATAGTAGTTGGGATGGGTTTGTATCGGTATTTAATTCTTCAGGAACTGCAGTATTCGCAAAACGTATAGGAGCAACATCTGACGAGCACGTATATGGCGTTACTACAGATGCGGCCAATAATATTATTGTTTCCGGACTGATTTATGGTGTTGCAGATCTTGATATGTCTGATGCAATTTCTGCTGGATTACCTGAAACAGCCTCGGTAACTTATGGAGCAAGTAATGATGCATTCTTTACTATTTTTAATTCTTCTGGAACTTACTTGTGGGCACAACGTATAGGTGGAACAGGCTCAGATCAGTCGCGGGCAATTACCGTCGATTCTAATAATAACATTGTTGTTGCTGGCTCTATTACTGGTAATGCAGATTTTAATTCTTCAGATTCTTTATCATTAGGTTTGCCGGAAGTTGCTTCAACAATTCATGCTAGCCCAGACATTTTCTTTTCGGTATTTGCTGAGATTACGAGCAATACACCGCCAGTTATAACAGTTGGACCATCTGACGGTGGGTCAACGATAGCCAGCCCAACCGTGTTGGGAAATGACGTAACTTTTAGTACAACAGCAACAGATGCAGAAGCAGATAATTATTATTTAGCAATTTGTAAAACAGGTTTTATAACAGCTAATAATAATGCGCCCCCAACATGTGACAGAGGAAGTTGGTGTATTTCTGGTTCAACAACTTCTGGAAGTGGAGCTTCTTGCACGCACACCGCTGCTGCAATTGATGGAGAATTTAATGAATGGTTTGCTTATGTTTGTGATTATAGCGCTAGCTCTGTTTGCTCTTATTTTAATCAGGGAACTGGTAATAACGGCTCTCCTTTTGGTGTTGCTAGTAGTGTATTATCTTTTGCAACTGCTAAGCGTCTTGGTGGAAACCTTACAGATTACGGCTATGCCGTCACTACAGATACGGCAAATAACATTATTGTAGCCGGAATGATTAGGGGTAATTCAGATCTCGATATGTCAGATGCTATTTCAGCCGGATTACCAGAAACCGCTTCGGGAGTAAATGGTAGTTATGATGCATTTTTTGCAGTTTACAATTCTGCAGGAGTTTTCCAGTTTGCTAAACGTCTTGGTGGAACTGGCGACGATAGAGCTTTGGCCGTTGCAACAGATTTAAATAATAATATTATTGTTGCTGGTTATGTTACGGGTGAATCAGACTTTGATTCATCGGGAACTATTTCTGTAGGTTTGCCCGAAACAAGAGCGGGGTCATATAATGGCATAGACGGTTTCTTTGCAGTTTACAACTCCGCTGGAACTTTCGTGCGAGCACTGCGTGTTGGTGGAACCGGTGAAGATATTATAAATGCAGTAACTACAGATTCTAGCAGTAATGTTATTGTGGCGGGTTATGTTAATAGCAGCGCTGACCTTGATTATTCTAATACGATTTCTGCAGGTTTGCCCGAAACCCAAAGTTTAAGATATTCTGGCGCAGATGCATTTTATGCAGTTTTTGATTCTTCTGGAAATGCCGTACATGCTAAGCGTTTAGGGGGAACAAGTAGCGATCAAGTGCATGCCGTAGCCGTAGATTTAAGCAATAATATTATTGTTGCCGGTGATATTGTTGGGAATGCAGACTTAGACTCTTCAGATTCTATTTCTGTAGGCTTGCCCGAAACAGTTTCAGCAACTTACGGTAGTACAGACGCATTTTTTGCAGAATATAGTTCTGCAGGAAATTTTGTTAGGGCAAAGCGTTTTGGCGGAACAGGAGTTGATAGCGGTTATGGAGTTTCGGCTGATAAAAATGGCAATATTATTACAGTAGGTTTTGTTACGGGAAATGCAGACTTAGACATGTCTGATTCTATTACGGTCTCTTTACCCGAAACAGTTTCAGCAACCTATGGTACTGGAGACGCATTTTTTACTTCATTTGATTCTTCTGGTAATTTTAAGTTTGCCAGACGTATTGGTGGAATCAGCGTTGACTATGCATATGCAGTGAAGACTGACACGGTTAATAATATTATTATTAGTGGTATGGCTATTGGAAACGCAGATTTTAATATGTCCGATTCTATTTGTTCTGGCTTGCCCGAAACAGTTTCAGTAACCTATAATGCACAAGATGCATATTTCTCGGTTTATGATTCTTCGGGAAACTTTTTAAGAGCAAGGCGCTTGGGAAGGACAAGCGCAGACCATGGTTATGGTATTACTTCAGATACAGCTAATAGCATTATTGTGGCAGGATATGTTTCAGCCAATGCTGACCTTGATATGTCTGATTCTATAACCGGCAGTTTGCCAGAAACCGCAACCGCAAGATATGGTAGTGAAGATGCATTTTTTTCAAAATATACTTTTTCCTCAAACAGTCCGCCAGCATTAACTAGTATTGCTGTTTTGCCAGTCTCGGTCCAAGGAGGGGCCACAATAACAATTACGCCAACTGGTCAAGGTGATACAGAAAGTAACACGCTTAACTTCTTTTGTGCTGAAAGCACTGCGCCGACTAGCGCAAACAATCTTTGTTCAGAAGGAAATGCAACCTATACAACGCCTTATTCTTCAATGACTTGTTCTTATGCTGTTTCAGCTGGAGATGCCACAAGGACAGTCTATTGTAAAACCTATGATGGCTCGCTCTATTCGTCAGAACTGACAGACACTTACATTGTTGATACTACTGGGCCTTCGGTAGGAGTTACTACTTTGTCAGGCTTTACAACTTATGGAACATATATTAAGGGAACAGCAACAATTGTCGGTGGGACAGCTACAGACGGAGGAAGCGGAGTTGATAATGCTACGTGTGAATACACATCAGATGGAGGTTCTAATTGGTTGGCGGGAACATGGGATACAGACCACTGCCAAAAAACAAGTTTTGCAATTTCCAATGGAGTTTCTTATACCTTTAATACAAGGGTCAAAGATGTGGCGCTTAATCAGGGTACAGGAACTGCAACTTCAACCTATACAGGAGACACATTAGCTCCAACAACAGTAGATAATTCTGGCGCAGGTTGGAATTCATCAAACCAAATGATTACGTTAAATGCATCAGATGCAGGTTCAGGAGTTGCAAATACATATTATTGTATAGATACCAGTAATACTTGTATCCCAGCAACAGTAGGGACTTCTGTCAGTGTCACCTGTAGTTCGGGTTCAGTTTGTCAACAATACGTAAGATATTCTTCAACAGATAATTTATCAAATGCCGAAACAGCAAACTCTGTCCTTATTGAAATTGACAAACAAGCTCCAACAACAATTGCAGATGCCGCGCCATATACTTTTGACACTTGGACAAATCAAAATGTTACTGCTACGTTGTTATGCGGTGACGGCGCAGGTTCGGGTTGCTTAACAACACTTTATTGTATCGACGGCGTAAATGCTTGCGTTCCAAATATTTCATATAGTGTTACTCCGCCATCGGCAATAACTTCAAGTGGAATTTATTATATTAGATATTTATCAACAGATACACTTTCAAATACTGAAACTGTAAAATCACAAACAATAAAAATTGATAAAACCGGTTCGTCGGTAAATGCAGGGACTGATAAAAGCAAAAATTCATCATTCACTCAAGATGCCACAGTTGTTGCCGGAGCTTCGCCAATAGCTAGTTATCAATGGTCAAAAGTTTCAGGACCTGGAGTAATAACTTTTGGTTCAGCGACAGCTGAAGATACTACTGTTTCAGTTAATACCGATGGAAGCTATGTTGTTCGCTTGACTGTAACAGACCAAGCCGGAAATGCATTGTCAGATGACTTTACTCTATTATGGGACACAGGGGCTCCAGCCGTGTCTGCAGGGGCCGATGAAGTTAGGGGTGCCCAGTTTACGCAAACAGCTACAGCAACCGATATAGGGGGTAGCGGAGTTAATGCGGGAACCTATCAATGGTCAAAAGTTTCTGGCCCCGGGGCAATAACTTTTGGTTCAGCAACTGCATTAAGCACAACTATTAGCGCTTCGGTTGACGGTGCATATGTTATCCAGTTTTCCGCATCAGATAATGCAACAAATAATAGTACTTCTACATTCAACTTAAATTGGGATACTGTTAAACCAACTACTAGTGATGACTTTGCAAATAATGACACTTGGGAAGCCTCATCTCAAACAATTACTTTAACTCCTGCCGATGACAATTCGGGAATTGCGTTAACAAAATATTGCCAAGACCTAATAGATACTTGTGACCCATTTTCTGGCACAGATTATACTGTTCCAGTTACAATATTAGATGAAGCAATAACATATTTTAGGTATGCTTCGCAAGACAATGCCGGAAATATTCAAACAACGGTTTCTAGAATAGTTAAGATTGATGAGACGGCACCATCTACAATTGCCGATGCTTCGCCATATGTGTTTGGTACGCTAACAAAAGGAACTGTAACAGTAAATTTAACTTGTAGTGATGGATCTGGTTCTGGATGTTTAACAACTCTTTGGTGCATAGATAGCATAGACGCTTGTACGCCAAATATTTCTTATAGTGCAAATCCTCCTTCGTTAATAGCAGCAAACCAAACTTCATATATTAGATATTTATCAATTGATGCAGTTTCAAATACGGAAGTTGTAAAATCGCAAATAATTAAAATAACTAATGGAGCGGTGGGAGACGTTTGCTCGGCTGAGGTATCTTGTAATTCTGGGGTATGCATAGGTGATGTTTGTACTGCGATAGCTGGCAGCGGTGGCTCTTATGTTGTTACCCCAGTTATGGTATTTTCTCCGCCACCAATTGCGCCACCCCCACCAATTGCGCCACCCCCAGCAGTTTTTATAAACTTACAAGCTATTGTTAATCAATTGAATGAGTTTGTTCAGAAATTTCAAAAAATCCCTCAAGAACCATTAATAAATTATCCTCCAATATCAGAATCTGTATCTCCTGAAATTCCAATAGCCTTTCAAAGTTGGAACTTATTGGAAGTTAAGCCATTAAATTGGCCAACATTTAACCCAATTAGTACAGACATAGCTTTTTTCGCTGGCAGAATCCCTCAACTTGGGCAAGCACTAGTGGCATTTGGAATTGACGTTAATAATATATCTGACGTTCAAAAAATTACGGGAACAAGTTTATCCTTGCCGGGGTTGACTCAGGTTGCCTTGCACGATGCGAAAGATCTTTCAGTAAATGTAGTAGCACCAACACCGAGCGTGCCCCTAGCTGATTTAAGTGTAGAGGCAAAACAAAAGATTCCAACAGACATAGTCTTTGCACGTTCGGCCGGAGAGTTGATTGATTATAATACATCAATTTCGGTTAATACTGCAGGGGAAGTTCAGCAGAAAATAAATACTGTGGCTGGAAAAACAATAGAATTGGTTGTAAAGCCAGAAAAACCTGCTAGCAGTGTAACGGGTTTTATAACGCTAAATAGAGTTGCAAAACAAAAAACGCAAACTAACGTTTTAGGTTATTTACGAAATCTTTTAACAGCAGCTTTCAGCGAATCAATTGATACAAATAGTACCTTAGCACAAGGAGCAAAAGATTTATTAATAAATAAATTTGCATATGCGGAAGTATCGCCGGGAATTTTTAAGGCAAGCGTTGTTGTGCCACAAACAGAGGGAGATTATGGAATATCAACAGTTATATTATATAAAGATATTACTCTAGCACCTAAGGAAACAAAAATAACTGCAACAGTAAACCCCGAAGGTTATGTTTATAGTCAGACTCCAGATGGAAGAGTGATGATTGAAGGAGCAGTAATAAATTTATATAAACTTAATCCAGAAACAAATACCTTTGAGCTCTGGTTAGCTGATAAATTCTTACAAAAAAACCCAATTATCACCGACAATACTGGTAAATATTCATTCCTAGTTCCTGAAGGAACATACAAAATAGAAGTTAAGGCGTCTCGCTATTTGGACTATGAGTCGCAATCATTTATAATGAAGGGCGATTTAGCAGTTAATAGAAATGTTGAGCTTTTCAAAAAATCAACATTATTTAGCTGGATTACATGGCAAGTTGGAGTAATCTTTATCTTAGTGCTCCTAGTTCTATATATTCTTTTTCAGAATGAGAAAATTAAAGCATTGCTGTTTAAAAGCAAATAAATATAATTAAATAATAAACATGTTAACTGAAAATAATAAAAAAATATTTCTTGTAGTTATAACATTTATAATTTTAGCGTCACTAGCTGTTAATGGGTGGTTAATATCTGAGCTTTACAGGGCATCCAATAATTATAATGCGCAACAAAAGGACATGAAAGTGTTGGTTTTTACTAACATGTTTGTTGAAAATGTTTTAATGGCAAAACAAGATATTGATTTTGACACAAGATTAACCTTAGAAAACGCCGTGAGAGACTTAAATGACTCATTAATTTTTGACCAGTGGCAGAGATTTACAAAAGCTACTACTAAGGAAGATGCATCGAATGAAGCCAAAAATTTATTAAATTTATTAATCAAAAGAGTAAGTCACTAGATTGCATAAAAAATAAGTCTGAAAAAGAGACCTTGACACGGGTCTCTTTTTCTAATAAAAAGTAGTATAGTAATTAAAAAAATATTATGACAATAAAACCACTTTCAGATCACATTTTAATAGAATTAATAAAGGAAGAAGAGAAAACTAAGGCAGGGCTTTTTTTGCCAGATACTGCTAATAAAGAAAAATCAGAAGAAGGAAAAGTAATAGCTACTGGCCCAGGGAAGAAAATGGAAGATGGAAAAATAGTAATGATGTCTGTAAAACCAGGGGACAGGGTTTTATTTACAAAATATGGACCACACGAAATTAAAGTAGATGGAAAAGAATATTTAATCGCTTCTGAAAGCGATATTTTAGCAATAATTGAATAGCGCTCGAAAATAAGTTTTAGTCGGCACCGGCGTCGAAATTTCCAGCGAAATTTCGCGCCTTATTCTCGGCAGTTTGTCCGCTAGGAGGCAGATTCGCTTTGCGAACCTGAACTCCCACCGCGGAACCATGCCAAACAGCCTCCGAAGATGCCTTTAAAACTTACTTTCTCACTTTTAATACTATGGCAAAACAAATCAAATATAGCGAGGATGCTCGCAAAATGTTAAAAATTGGTCTAGATAAAGTGGCTAATGCAGTTAAGGTTACATTGGGGCCAAAAGGTAGAAATGTTGTTTTACATTCTGGTTATGGAAGCCCAACAATTACTAACGACGGCGTAACAATTGCTAAGGACATTGAACTAGAAGATAAAATTGAAAATATCGGGGCAGAAATAATAAAAGAAGTAGCCTCAAAAACAAATGATGTTGCCGGCGACGGTACAACTTCAGCCGTTGTGCTTTGCCAGGCAATTGCAACAGAAGGTTTAAAAAACGTAGCTGCAGGAGCTAACCCTTTAGCTTTAAGGAAGGGAATTATAAGGGCAAAAGATGCAGTTGTTTTGGCATTAAAAGAAATGTCCAAGCCAATTACAACTAAAGAAGAAAAAGCTCAGGTTGCGACAATATCTGCTGGTGACGTTGAAATGGGAAATTTAATTGCCGAAGTAATGGAAGAAGTTGGCAAAGATGGAGTGATTACAACCGAAGAATCAAAAACATTTGGATTATCAAAAGAAATTGTAAAAGGTTTGCAATTTGATAGGGGGTATATTTCAGGATATATGGTTTCTAATTCTGAGAAAATGGAAGCCAGTTTAGAGGATCCATATATTTTAATTACAGATAAAAAAATAAGTTCATTACAGGAAATTTTGCCATTATTGGAAAAATTATTGAAAGCGGGAAAAAAAGAATTAGTTATTATTGCCGACGATGTTGATGGGGAAGCTTTAACAACATTAATTTTAAATAAAATTAGAGGAATATTTAATGCCTTGGCCATAAAATCACCAGGATTTGGTGATAGAAGAAAAGAAATGCTCCAAGATATTGCTATTGTTACAGGTGCAGAAGTTATTTCAGAAGAAATAGGAATGAAATTAGAAAACACGGAGCTTGAAATGCTAGGCCAATCAAGGCGCGTAATTTCAACAAAAGAAAATACAACAATTGTTGAAGGGAAAGGTTTAAAAGAAAAAATAGAAAGTAGAATTATTGCTATTAAAAATGAAGTAATTTTGGCTACAAATGATTTTGATAAACAAAAATTGCAAGAAAGATTGGCAAAATTGTCTGGAGGCGTGGGTGTTATAAAGGTTGGAGCTGCTACAGAAGTTGAGCAAAAAGCCAAACAACATAAACTAGAAGATGCACTAAACGCCACAAAAGCCGCTGTAGAAGAGGGCATAGTTCCAGGCGGTGGTGTAGCGCTTTTAAGGGCTGGGTTAGCCCTAGAGGCAATTGAAGCAGAAGGCGACGAAAAGACAGGTATAAATATACTTCGCAGGGCAATTGAGGAGCCTATTAGACAAATAGCTGAAAACGCTGGAATTGATGGGGCAGTGGTTGTTGACAAAGTTAAAGAATCCTATAGCGGATCTTTGGATATGGGCTTGGATTTTGGTTTCAATGCCGGAACAATGATTTATGAAAACTTAATAACGGCAGGAGTTGTTGATCCAACAAAAGTTACTAGAACGGCATTAGAAAATGCGGTTTCCGCAGCCGGTATGCTTTTAACAACTGAAGCAGTTGTTGCTGAATTGCCAAGTAAAGAAGATTGTTGTAAAAAAGGTGGAATGAATCCTATGGCAGGAATGGGCGGTGATTACTAAAATCGCTCGGCAATAAACTCTCCCTTGTAGTCGGGAGAGTTTTCGTTTAATATAAAGGTATATATAATTAATAGTTTATTTTGTAAACTATGGAATGTCCAAACGATAAGGAGTATTTAGAAAAAATATTATTTCATAATGTGGAAGTTGATTATTGCCCAAAGTGTTTGGGTATTTGGTTTGATAAAGATGAATTTAGACTAGCAAAAGATGACAAAGATAATGAATTGAATTGGGTAGATATAGATTTATGGAGAGATAAATCACGATTTAATGTTTCCCGTGGCAACAAACACTGTCCAGTTGATAGAACCATTTTGCAAGAAGTTAAATATGATGAATCAAAAACAAAAGTAGATTTTTGTAAAATGTGTCAGGGCGTTTGGCTAGATAGGGGAGAATTTAAGCAGTTAATAAATTATTTGAAAAGTAAGTCTGATTACGAAATTTTACACCATTATACTAAAAATTTAATTTTAGAATTGTGGGAGGTTTTTTCTGGGCCAGAATCATTTCGTGAAGAATTAGCAGACTTTTTAATGGTTTTAAAACTATTTAATTATAAATTTGAAGCACAGCATCCTCGAATAAGTGAACTTATCGAGAATGATATGCCGAAATAGAAAATAAGCAATTAAATTGCTCGGCAACAAACTTTTTTCCGATGCAGGTTACCCCCTTTGCCTTTTCAGGCAAGTGGACCTGGGTCTTCAAAAAGTTTTATTGCCTCGCTAAAACAAATGACAATAATATATATAATTTTAGCAGTAGTAGCGGTTGTTGCGCTAGGAGTAATAGCAGCCTACAACCAATTAGTAGTATTAAAAAATAGAGCAAAAGAAGCTTTGTCTGATATTGATGTACAGACAAAAAGAAGATACGACTTAATTCCAAATTTAGTAGAAACAGTGAAAGGTTATGCAACACACGAGAAAGATCTATTCGAAAAAGTAACTCAAGCTAGAACTGTCGCAATGGGAGCCACGGGGCTTGCAGAAAAAGCAGAAGCTGAGAATATGCTAACAGGAACCTTAAAAAGCCTTTTTGCAGTATCGGAAAATTATCCAGACTTAAAGGCTTCAGTAAATTTCCTAGAATTACAAAGAGAAATTTCCGATACAGAAGATAAGATTCAAGCATCAAGAAGATTTTACAATGCAAATGTTAGAGATTTAAACATTAAAATTGAAAGCTTTCCTGATAATATTATTGCTAAGATGTTTGGATTCAAAAATATGGAATTGTTTCAAACAACTAACGAGGCAGAAAAGCAACCAGTCGCAGTAAAGTTTTAATTTATCGTCTCGCTTTATTTATATGGCAACAATATATACGCAAGCAGATTCAAATACTAGAAAAACCTGGTTTTTAATAACTGGGTTTTTAGTCTTTATTATGGCTTTGGGATTTTTCTTTTCCTATGCATTGCAAGATGGAGGCGTGATTTTTTATATAGCAATATTTTTTAGTATTTTTACATCTTTTGGCAGTTACTGGTGGAGTGATAAAATTGTTTTGGCAATGTATAAAGCAGAGCCAATTGAACATAATAAAAACCCCGAGCTTTATCACATTGTTGAGAATCTTTGTATAACAGCAGGATTACCCGTGCCAAAAATTTATATTATTCCAGAAATGCAACCAAATGCTTTTGCAACTGGTAGAGATAAAAATCATGCAGTTGTTGCAGTCACGCAAGGCCTGTTAAACAGACTAGACAAGTCAGAATTACAGGGAGTTTTAGCGCACGAAATGTCTCATATTGGAAATAAAGACATGTTGCTATCAACAGTGGTGGCAATTTTAGCAGGAACAATTGCAATATTGGCGAATATGTTTATGAGAGTTAGTTTTTGGGGTGGCGGGAGAGGATCCAATGACGACAATGGAAGAGCTGGCGCAATTTTAATGATTTTAGGAATTGTTGCAGCAATTTTAGCTCCAATAGCGGCCACCATAGTTCAATTAGCAGTATCTAGAAAAAGAGAATTTTTGGCAGACGCAAGTGCTGTTTTACTAACTAGATATCCCGAAGGCTTGGCTAGAGCATTAGAAAAAATATCTTCAGACTCTTCGCCAATGAAGGTTACAAATGATGCAACAGCAAGCTTATTTATTGATTCGCCTTATAAGGGAAAGCAAAAAACAAATTGGTTTATTAAGCTATTTTCTACGCACCCTCCAATTGAAGAGCGAATTAAAATATTAAGAGGAATGGAAATATAGGCAATTGAAAAATTAGCAGTTATGCAGTAATATTTGATTGAAATGGAGGAGTCGCATAGTGGCCATTGCAACAGCTTGGAAAGCTGTGACCTTCACGGGTCTCGTGGGTTCGAGTCCCACTTCCTCCGCATTCGGTTTGTAAAAATTAATTAATTTTCAACCAAACTAATAAGGCTGAAAATAAAAAAATGGAACAAGAAATAGTAAAACTTTTAAATAAAACTTTTACGCTTGCGATGGTTTTAGTTGCAGGAATTTTAATTTTTCTTGTGGGTCAGTTAGCTTATCAAGAAAGATCGTTGCAACAACAAAATGCTAATCAAATAACAGTTTCTGGTGAAGGAAAAGTTTATGTTAAACCAGATGTAGCTATTATTAGTTTAGGTGTTACTTCACAGGCTCCAACAGTTGCCGAAGTAACTAAAGCTAATACAGACAAAATGAACTCAGTTATTGCAACTGTAAAAGAGTTGAAGGTTAATGAAAAAGACATTTTATCAACCAACTATAGTTTAACACCAGTTTATGAAACATATACAACTCCGGTTGTGGTGCCAATGATGTACCCATTAAATGTTAGTGGTGAAACGGTCAAATCAGCGACGAATATTGTGGGTTATAAATTAGAACAAAATATTCAGGTAAAAATTAGAGATTTCACAACAGTCGGAGATATTATAGTTAAAACAACTACTAATGGGGCAAATTTAGTTGGTGATTTACAATTTACAATTGATAACCCAGAGCAATTTAGGGAGCAGGCAAGAGCAGAAGCTATAAAAAAAGCTAAGGTTAATGCTAAAAATCTTTCCAAGGAATCTGGCGTAGATTTGGGTAAATTAATTAATGTTTATGAAAACTACAACTCATATCCAATGATGTATAATTCCGTTGCCAAAGGCATGGGTGAATCTGCACCAGATGCAGTTTCTGTACCAACAATTCAACCAGGACAGCAAGAAATAAGTTTAACTGTTAATTTAACCTATCAAGTTAAATAAAAATATGAAAAGAATTTACTTATTGGCTATAATCTTATTAATTCTTATAGCAACGCTCGCAGTAAATTTGTATTTTTTAGGTAATAAAGTTGTCGCCCCCGGTTTATCAGTTAATCAGCAAGATAACAGTAATGCAAAGAGCGGCTTGATATCGCCGAAAGATTCGAAAGAGTTATATTCTTGTGCCATTGATTCCGATTGTACAATTGTAGAAGGAAAAGCCTGTTGTAGTTGTTTTGAGGTGGTTAATAAAAAATATGTTGATTATTGGAATGTTTTAGAAAAAGAAATATGTCCGGAGAACTTAGCCTGTACAGTATGTCCTAATTATTTGGGAGATGTAAATTTGAAAGCAGTTTGTATTAATAATAAATGTAACTATAATTAGAAATATATATGGAAAATTGTGTTTTTTGTAAAATTATAAATAAGGAGATTCCGACAGATTTAATTTTTGAAAATGAGAGATTTGTTGTATTTAATGACATTAATCCAAAAGCAAAAATTCACATTTTAATTCTTCCAAAACAACACATTGAGTCTATTAAATCACTAGAAGAGGGTGATAAAGAATTGATGGGTGAATTATTTCTAGTTGCTAAAAAAGTAGCAAATGACAAAAATATGGAGGGTTATAAACTACTTTTTAATGTAGGTAGAGAAGGTGGTCAAATGGTAGATCACTTGCATTTGCACCTATTGAGTAGCGATTGGAAGGCGCCAATTTAAGCTTGATTTTTTTGAAAAAAATGGTAATATCATAGGTACTTTAATTACTCGCAACTAATGGATTCACAAATAGATGCAATTAAAAATAAACTCAATGTTTTAGACATTGTTGGAGGCTATGTGAAGCTTTCAAAAACTGGAGTAAACTACAGAGGAATTTGTCCGTTTCATTCTGAAAAAGGGCCATCATTTTTTGTGAGCCCGGGCAGGCAAATGTGGAAATGTTTTGGATGCGGAAAAGGGGGTGATATTTTTGAATTTATTAAAGAAATAGAAGGCGTAGAATTTGGGGATGCATTGAGAATTTTAGCAACGAAAGCGGGAATTGAAATAAAAAGAGAAAATCCACAAATAATTAGTGAGAGAAAAAGATTATATGAAATTTGCGATTTAGCTTGTTCATTTTTTGAAAAACAATTGGGGGGTAGCGCTTATGGAAAAGATGCAGAGGAATATTTATTAAAAAGGGGAATTACGGCAGAAAGTATTAAGAAATGGAGACTAGGATATTCTCCAGACACATGGCAAGGCCTTTCTGATTTTTTAGTAGGTAGGGGCTATAATAGAGATGAAATTGTAAAAGCAGGGCTAGCTGTACAGTCGGATAAAGGGAATAATCCCTATGACCGTTTTCGTGGAAGAATTATTTTTCCAATTTTTGATTTAAATTCTCAAGTTATTGGATTTACCGCTAGAATTTTTAAAGACGCTGATAAGAAAGAAACTGCTAAATATATCAACACGCCCCAAACAATGCTTTATGATAAAAGCAATGCATTGTACGGAATAAACTTTGCCAAGTTGGCTATAAGGAAGAATAATCAGTGTGTGCTGACTGAAGGCAATACAGATGCCATAATGTGCCATCAGGCAGGCTATGAAGACACGGTGGCTGTTTCTGGCACCGCCCTAACACAACAACATTTAACCATTTTAAAAAGGTATACAGACAATTTGCTATTGGCTTTCGATATGGATTTAGCCGGAGATAGCGCTACAAAAAGAGGTATCCATTTAGCAGAGTCACAGGGCTTTAATATTAAAATTATAGATACGTATTCGGGGGCGAAAGACCCAGCAGAAATTATTCAAGAAGACCCGGAAAATTGGAAAAAGTCACTTGAAAAAACAAGAACAATAATGGATTTTTATTTTGATTCCGCTTTTGCAAAATATGACAAAAAAGATCCAAAGGCAAAGAAAGAAATAGGAAAAATTATATTGCCTGCAATTAAAAGATTATTAAATAAAATAGAACAGTCGCATTGGGTGCAAAAGTTAGCAGCGCAATTAGGAGTTACTCAAGAAGCAATTTTAGAAGAATTAAAAGATACTAAAGTAGAAAGTAATCCCTATGCAGTTGGGGGTGCTCCAGTAATGGTAAATGTGAAAAAGTCTTCAGCAGAAGGACGTAAAAAAATGCTAGAAGATAAAATTGTATCATTGGTATTAAAAAACCCAGAAAATTTAAATTTAATTGAAGATGGGCATCACGCGCTATTCTGTGATAACACAAGAAGCTTGATTGAAAGTATCAAAAATGGCGAGGATATTAAAAAGGACGAGTACAAAGATTTATTAGACATAATGGCTCTGAAAGCAGAAATTGATTATGAAGAAGATGGTGTAGAGGAAATTAACCTTTGCCTTTCAGAGTTAAAAGATATAGACTTAAGAAGTAAATTAACCAATTTGTCTGGGGCAGTAAAGCTTGAAGATGATGAGGGCAAAAGAGACGAGTTAATTAAAGAATTCACAAAAAACGCAAAGGAGTTACATCAGAAACAATAATAAAATTATATATCACGAAGCTAAAAAATTTTAAATTTAAAAATTTTCGTTATGGCAAAGCAAAAAATAAAAAAACCCATTCGACAAGCTCAGGGTAAAACAAAAAAGGTGCAAAAAGTAAAGGCTAAAATAGTAAAAAAGGCCAAGAAAGTCTTTAAGCCTAAAAAAGTTTTGAAGGTTAAAAAGGCGCCTAAAAAGAGTACCCCTCATAAAATTGAGAGGGTTTCTAAGAAAAGTGTTATAGACCAAGCTCAACTTGATGCACTTTTGAAAAAAGGAGAAGAAAGGGGCTTCGTTACAACTTCAGAAATTTTATATGCTTTTCCAAAAATTGAACACGATATAGATGGCCTAGAAAAAGTTTATGATGACTTTAAAGAAAGGGGAGTAACCGTAAAAGAAATGCAGGAGTTTTTAGAAGTTAAGCCAAAGAAGGGCGCAAAAGGTGCTAAGGTTAAAAAACCATTAATTGGGAAAATTGACCCAATTCAGATGTATTTAAAAGAAATTGGAAAATCTGGATTTTTGTCAGCTAGAGAAGAAAAAGAATTGGCTAAAAGAATTGAAGCAGGGGATGAAGATGCAAAGAATAGGTTAGCTTTGGCAAACTTAAGATTAGTAGTTTCTATTGCTAAAAAATATGTTGGCAGATCTCCAAACTTAACCATGCTAGACTTAATTCAAGAAGGAAATTTGGGACTTTTTAAGGCAGTTAAAAAGTTTGACTGGAGAAGGGGGTATAAATTTTCAACCTACGCTACCTGGTGGATTAGGCAATCAATTACAAGAGCCTTGGCTGACCAAGCCCGAACAATTAGAATTCCAGTTCACATGATTGAAACAATTTCTAAATATACAAAAGTTAGAAAAACACTTTTGCAAGAATTGGGTCGTGAGCCTTTAGCAGAAGAAATTGCAGCAGAAATGGATTTGGAAGTAGATAAAGTTCACCATATTAGAAAAATTGCTCAAAAAGCTGTATCTTTAGAAACTCCAGTTGGAGAAGACAAAGATAAGCAAGACAGCGTTTTAGCTGAATTCATTAGAGACGACAAGACAATTGCCCCAAACACAGAAGCTTCTAGAAAGTTACTAAAAGAAAGATTAAAAGAAATTTCTAGCGAGCTAACCCCTAGAGAATTAAAAATATTAGGAATGCGTTTTGGGTTAGATGACGGCGTAATGCACACGCTAGAAGAAACCGGAGAAGAGTTTGGTGTAACAAGAGAAAGAATAAGACAAATCCAAGCCAAGGCATTAGAGAAACTAAGAAAACATAAAGAACTTAAGAAGATTAAAGACTATTACTAGAGATATAAATAAAAACCACCCAAAAGGGTGGTTTTTTAATATTTAATTTAAAAGCCCCAAGACTTTATCATTGTATAAACTACAATTAAAAATAAAAGAATATAAAACACAACCAAGTGCCAAGTAGGAAATGTTAAAAAATTAATTATTGTTAAAATTGTGTCTCCAACTATCATTATTTTGATGTATTAATATTTTGTAATTTTGGAAAATTCCCCGATATAAATTCAAACAATTTTTGAGCTTGGTCTATTAAATAATATATTGGGCTTAGTATCCAATTAATCGTAGGGCTCCAACTGCTTGAATTTAAGGAAATTCCAAATGGTGCTAAAACTTTATCTATATTAAAGCCAAGATATTTTTGCATTAGATAAATTAAAACAAAAATTAGTATTATTCCTACGATAATTTTTATAATTGGGCTAACAATAAATTTAATTATAAAAAATACAATTACAACTGCGACGACTATTTCTATAATTGATACAACATCCATGAATAATTTTAATTTAATTTATGTTCTTATATAATTTTACCACAAAACATAAATAAGGTGCAATAAAAAGACCCCAAGCTTTACAAGGGGCGTTAACGTTTTCGTTTAATATCAAATGATGCATGTGCAGAATCTTCCCATTCTTGGTGGGTGACTTGGCAATGTCTTATTCTTTCTTCAAGTATTTTTTTTAAAGGCGTATTGCCTAATAAGTTGTAGGCCAATAAAAGGTCTATTTTATAGACACGCGATTCGCTCATTCCTTCTATGGCGGATTTTTCGTCGGCGCTGTCGGGCAATGAGTCCATCCATTGTTGAAAATATACCCAAAAATCCATAATTTCTATGGGCTCTGAACGTAATAAAGCCAAAGCTGACTTCAGCCGGATTTCGAAGGCATTCATTTCTTATTGGTTGTTAATGAGCGGTTTTTTCTGCGATCAAATTATTCAATATTTTTTTAACCGCATTAATGCTATCTGGCTCGATTATTGAAATAGAGGTAATGTCTTTTTGAGTTTGTGCGGATAATTTTAATTTTTTAAAATCTTTTTTTATTTTAGCAATTTTATCTGCATCTACTGAATCGCTTTTACTTAAAAAGATATATTCGGTTTTATTTAAAAGTAGGTCTCCATATGTTTCAAGTTCATGTCTGACTGTTTTATAATCTAAAATTGGGTCATCTGATTCTGCAGAAACAATGTGAAACAAAATTTTTGTTCTTTCTACGTGTTTTAGAAATTTAATTCCTAGTCCCTTTCCTTCTGAAGCTCCTTCTATAAGGCCAGGAATATCGGCTATTATCAGACCGTAATAGGCGCCCAAATTAGGCTCTAGGGTTGTAAAAGAATAATTAGCAACCTTGGCGTTGGCTTTGGTTAATTCGTTTAATAGGGTTGATTTCCCCACGTTTGGAAGCCCTATAAGGCCCACGTCAGCAATCATTTTTAACTCCAAATGTAATTGAAAAGTTTCTCCAGGTTTTCCTTCCTGAAACTGTCTTGGGCTAGTATTTGTGGCACTTCTAAAATACCAATTTCCTTTTCCGCCAATACCACCTTTAGCAACCAATTCTCTTTGGCCAATTTTACTAATTTCAATGTCTTTTCCGGTAGTAAGGTTATGGCAAACAGTACCCACGGGCACTAACAATGTAAAATCTTCTGCTTTGTCACCGTCGTGAAGTCCGCTTCGCCCATTTCCACCGTCTTCTGCTTTGTAGTCTTTTTTGTATCTAAAATGCCTTAAAGCCCCGAGGTCGGCACAGCCCTCAAGAAAAACATTTCCGCCAATTCCGCCATTTCCACCAGTTGGCCCTAAAACAAATTTTATTTTACTAAAAGTTGCTAGGCCTTTTCCGCCATGACCAGCTGCAACAGTAATTTTTACATCATCTACTATCATAATTTTTTTTATTTAACGTATAAATTGCAAAGGCAATGACCATCTTTGGCAACTTCTTCTTTATGCCAAATACATGGGCAAATTTTCTTTTCATCTTCTACTTTGTCTCCTGTAACTCTTCTGCAAGGGCAATATTTTGCACCATGTCTTTCTTCGTTATTTAATAATCCAACAATTACCCGCTCAACAGTTTTTGTATCCGGGTTTAATTTAATACCGGTCCTTTCTGCATATTCATTATATTCCTTAGCTAATTTCTCAACTTTTTGTTGCTTTTCTTCTTCTGTCATATTACTAATTTATTTAATAGTATTTGCAACCCAGTCTTTAATTTGATTTTCTGGAATTAAACCTACAAAGTTGCTAACTGGCTTTCCGTTTTTAAACATAAAAACTGATGGAATTTTTTCTATGCCAAATTTTTGAGAAGCATTGGGGAAGTTATCTACATCAACTTTCCATAAAACAATACTGTCTTTAAATTGTTCAGCAACTCTTTCTAAAATTGGGCCTAAAACAGAACAGGGTCCGCACCAAGTGGCAAAAAAATCCACCAAGACGAATTTATCTGTAGCGTTAAGTTGTTCCTCGAAATTTGCATCTGTTAAATTGTTTTCCATGTTTTATATAAATAAGAAATAAGCAATTATTATTAATCCTAAAATGATTCTATAATAACCAAATATCTTAAAGTTATTTTTTTGTACATAATTTATTAAAAATTTAATTACAGCTAATGCTACAACAAAAGAAACAAAAAAGCCAACACCTAGTATGATAATCTGGCCTAGGTCTAAAATAGCTCTGTATTTAATTAAGCTCCAGGTTGAAGCGGCAATCATTGTTGGAATTGCTAAAAAGAACGAAAATTCTGTAGCAACTACACGCGAAGCTCCCAAAACCATTGCTCCTATTATAGTAGCGCCGGCTCTTGAAGTGCCCGGAATCATCGACAAACATTGAATTAACCCAATAAAGAATGCTGTTTTGAAACTAAGCTCACTTATTGTATTAATTTTGGCGCGCCCTGGGTCTGCTGAATGGGAATTTTCAATATATAAAATAATTATTCCACCAATAAACAAGGTTATTGCCACGGTCCAAGGGTTAAATAGTTCTTCCTCAATTTTGCTGGCAAATAAGGCCCCTAAAATAACTGCAGGTAGAATTCCGACAACTGCTTTAAACCAAATGTTTAAAATATCTTTATTTACTTTTAGCGGGGTCTGTCCGGGCTTGTTTTGAAGGGCTTGCCCTGAGCCGTGCCGAAGGGTAAATGGCCAAAGCCTTTTCCAGAAAAAAACTACCACAGCTAAAATTGCTCCAAGCTGAATAACTATATCAAATAACAAAGTAAAACTTTTATCAAAAGTTATAAATTGATTTACAAGTATAAGGTGCCCCGTAGAAGAAATTGGTAAAAATTCAGTAAACCCTTCTACAACTCCTAATATGATTGCTGAAATATAATCTAACATATTTTAATAATTCATTCTAACAAAAAATCGTCTTAATTAAAAGACGATTTCTAAATTTTAACCTTCGTAATGTGTTTCGGGATAGTTTCTAAATATTTCTTTTTTCTTTGAAAGTCTATCGTGTTTTTCGTCTTTCGGTAGGGAAGTGAGCCAAGATATAAAAGGAATTCTGTGTTTGTCTAAACACCAATCATTGTCGGTCATGAGTGGTTTTTTCTCTTCTTTAAACTTATCAAGCATAGTTAATGTAGCTTGCAAATTTGAAGGTGACAATTTATTATGTTCTTCTAAGAATTGTTGTTTACTTATTAGTGTTGTCATAATAATGCCTTATTTAAAGGTACCTAACCCTACCACAATTTTCCCAAAAAAACAAGCCCCGCCTAAAACTTGATTTTTTATAAAAAAAGACCGCAGGGATAACCGTGCGGTTTGTGTGTGCGTAATGAATTACGCCTTGAGCGTGAATTTCTCGTCCCAGCCCCAAAAGTGGAGCAATCCATCTTTGAGCGATGACAATAGGAGGTCGCCGTCAATGGCCTTGTCAACGCGAATAGTGACTTGCGACCAGCCGGGTTTTTCAGTGCTGGGCTCTTGTACAATTGTTGCAGTGCTACGAATAGAGATGCTGTTAATATCTCCCTTGAGTTTTCGTAAATCTGTATCTTTCAACGTGCCCGTAACTTCAACGCTTGGTCTGCTTGTGTCGCCTGGTTTGATAATCATACGGTCTCCTGGTTACTGTATAGAAATTACTTGGGCGTGGGAGGATCTATTCCCAGTAGAATTCTTTGTGCCAGAGTAAGATTGTTCGTTAGCGCTTTTAACGCCTCGTCTCTGTTGGGTGGAAGATTTGGCTTGATACATGTTGGTTCGCAGATAAAGGTTCCGTCGGAAAACTCTAGCACACTAATTGTTGTTGGTCTTTCATTTTTACCGTCTAAAGCACTGGCAATTACTGCGTCGTCAAAGGCCTTATAATAGCTAAAGTGTTCTGAATCTCCACCCCTTCCTTCAATCGGCACCCGATAAAGATATGCTTTGCCTACAAATGTCGTTCCTGGTTTCATTGGTTTGGTATTCTGGTGCAATTTTTAGCCTTGGGCGCGCATTACAACATCACCAAAAGAAAATGATGATTCAAAATTAATGTCACTAACATCAAGGCCAAGTGTAAGGCACCTAACTTTAATGTTTTGCATAAACTTGTGGCCTTCACTTGATAAAGTATTGTGCAGATCGCAATTGGTGGCTGCGGTTATAGCTTTTTGAAAAAGATTAGTCATGTCGTCGACGAAGGCTTGTATCCACTTTTCGTCGAGTTGCATTCCACGTGTTCTAGTCCAGCTGTCGGGGCTAATGCTGTCGTACCATTGATCATATAGGGTACCAGATGATTTAAATCGTGCCGCTACTGAGGCCATTTCATCAACAAAGCCACCAATTTTCATTAAATAAACCTTTACTGGCTTGCAGGTCGGTTCAGATTCGGGCGTAGGTACTGGCTGTTGAGTTGGCTTGCGTTGGCGGAAACCAAATAAAATAATAGCAAGGCCAAGGGCAACTAGCATCATTTCACGAACAAATAATTCCATGGGCGAATGTGAATTTACTCCAATATAGTAAGAGCAAACGCAGACAGCGACGGCAACAAAGAAGCGTTTCATAAGTTTGTTTTTTTAGGATGATTTGTCAAAGAAGCATTCTTCTCTGGATGCTTATATCTTATGACTTTTCTAAAATTTGTCAACACTTCGGCAGGCTTACTTCGGCGGGCTCAGTACAGGCAGTGTAAACTTAAAAACCGCCCCAAATAGGACGGTTTTTCAATATTTAAATTCTTTTGCTTTTTACCACCAAATCCCCAAAAAATGTCCTCTTAGATAATAATATATTGTTCCTATTATTGTCGCCAAAACTAAAACAAATATTATTATTGATAATCGATCCTTAAAACTATTTTTATATTTGTTCATGTAATTTAGTAGTCAAATTTTACACCTGCTTCACTGCGGTCTGCGCGTTTGGCGTCTACCTCACGCAAGTGCATTTTTCTAATTCTAATATTCTTGGGTGTAACTTCAACCAATTCGTCGTCACCGATATATTCTAAAGAATCTTCTAAATTCATTATT
>Ga0247841_10003483_pt1 | contig 29030 bp, 22 predicted proteins | sample LaCruzMarch2015__2_FD_192410 | JGI IMG/M metagenome (GOLD analysis project Ga0247841, IMG submission 192410) | Freshwater microbial communities from meromictic Lake La Cruz, Castile-La Mancha, Spain - LaCruzMarch2015_18m | ecosystem: Environmental > Aquatic > Freshwater > Lake | place: Spain... | reverse complement strand
ATACTTTTGTTGAATTTTTACGATTAAAGCAGCAACGCTTTCCGTAAATCGTGGAGCGTCACCAGCTAGTACACCAAGAGCACCTGTTGATTGACCAACATTTTCAAGGTTCTCTTTTGCAAAAACATTTACAAGTCCACTTGCATCATCAAGGCTTAAGCTACTACCAACGCCAAAACTAGCGCTAAAATCATGACACCAAGTTCCTGTTCCAGTGCTTGCATTTTGATTAGCCTGAAGCGCTTGAATTTGCACCATTAAGCTAGCAATGATATTCTGCAAACAAGAAATTTGCTCGGCTGTGCTATAGTTTGAACCACCTACCACCGCTAAACAATCTGAGGCCGTTTCCGCCTTAGCAGCCTGGATATTTGTAGCACCAAAACATAAAAGCGCTACTGCTAAAACAGCTGTGAATATTAAAGATTTTATTTTCATATTATTCAAATTAATAATAAGTTTTTACCTTTTTAACAACGCTTGAATCTGTGCAGCAATTTTTGCTAGTGCATCAGAAATTGATGCCAAGCTACTTTGCGAATAATTTATTGCAGTTGTTGGAGCAATAATAGCAAATTGAACTTTATTGCTTATATTATTATTAATATTTTGCACATATACAGTAAATGTTCCTGTATAACTTGAAGACATTAAAGCTGGCACACTAAATGTCATTTGCGTTGAAGTCACGTTTGTTGGATACAATGTAAGTCCATAACCGTTTCCAATATTGTCAAATCCACCAAAAACAACTCTATCTGTTGAACTAAATCCAGTTCCACTAAGAACAACCGACGAACCCGTTCTTCCCGAGGTTGGCGTAATTGAAGCAATGGTTGGCGCAGTTGTTGGTGCGGCAATTGTAAAATAATTATCACTAGAATCTTGTATACTGTAATCGGCTCCTCCACCTTGCATCCATTTTATAACTTGAACTTTATATTGGCCATATCCCATAAAGCAATTTGAGTCTGCAGTAGTTGGTGTATATGAAATTTGCGTAGTAAGAGCTGAAGTTGTATACATCATGCAACTATTATTATCCTTCACTAAATAAACCGCTACGTTGCCAACATCTCCAGTTGAGCTTAATTTTATTGTGTAGGGAGTTCCAATTGTTAGAGTTTCGCCTCCATTTGGGGAAACAACTTTTACGGATGGCGTAGTAGTAACTGGTGGTTGAAGAGTAGCTCCACAAATAGAGCTTGGTGCCCCACCGTTTAAACCCAAACACATCCAAACTGTCGAAGTTGAAGTTGTTGGGAATGGCGGATTTATAGGGTCGATGGATCCAGTAGCACACATTGTGCCTACAAAAGCAGTTGAACCAGCTGGATACGCTTTAGCCGCTGTACCGCAAGCACCGTTAACCGCAGAAGAACGAACACAGGCACCCTCTAAGCACCCATTAGCACAAGGAAAGTAATTTTCTGTTTTCCTACCATTTGAGTTGCAAGAATACTCTCCTAATCCAGCAGGCAATCCATTAATATATCCATAATTCACTCTACAATAATCTGAATGGGTCGTCATTGAAGCGGGATTTGTTGCGTCGGTGCCAGTATAGAAATCCCAAATACCCGTAACATTTCCTTTTGTATATATATCTTGACCTCCATCTGAATCTGTGCACGTCAAGTTAGTTTTTGGAGCTGAACATGGAGCGGATATTCCTCCGTTAGAGCCCGCACATGTCCAAGTCCAAGGTCCAGAACCAGATACTGCCGATGCCAAACCAACAGAACAAAGATTTGTGGTAGGAGCCGTTGTGACAGTTATTCCATTTGCTGTACCGCAAGCACCATTTACCGCAGTTACTGCACCATAAGTATATATAGATGGTGTTTTGTAGTTTTCTAATCCGGTAGTTTGACGAGTTGTCGTGCTTCCCGATGTCCAAGCTATTTCACTAATTTTAAAATAAATATATCCTGATCCTCCGGTATAAGCTACGTTAGCTGTAACAATTGATTCTGTGCCATTTAAAATAGTATTCCTAGTTGGCGAGACTGTTATAGTTTTAGCTACCCCTGTAGATGTGCAAGTACTGCTAGCGTTGCAAACCTGGACAGCAACATTATCTGAAGTTATCTGAGATATATCACCTCCACTTGGTGCTACTTTAAAAGCTATTACACCATAAGCAGTATTATTTGCGGGAGATGCTGGGTTGGTAATATAGTTAATAGTAGGAGTTCCAACTAACGATAATTGAACTGTTGGTTGAGTAACTGTTGGCGCAACTATGTTTAGCACAACACTATTTGAATAAATAGAGGTATTGTTGGTTTGATAAACAGAAATATTGTAGGCTCCCGGGGTATAAATATTCGCGACAGAACTCATAATATTTACAAGTTTGAATGTCATTGTTGTTCCGTCAGACGATACGGTTAATGGTATTGCACCAAAATCTGCTCCGGGTCCAGTTATATCAACCATCATTGAAGAATTAAACCTCAAACCAGTTAGAGTAATAGTAGGGTCTGTAAATTTAGTAACTTGTGTTGGATTAATTGATGTAATAACTGGCTGGTTAGTTGTTGGAGCGGTAATCGTGAAATAATTATCGCTTTCATCAAAAACAGCCATTGATCCATAAGTGGCCGAGTAATCAATTATAGCTGCCCTAATCTTGTAGGATCCCGTTGAGAAATCTGTCGGAAAGGGCGTACCGTTAGGATACGTTCCAATGCTTGATAGGGTATTTGTATCCCATGTATATGATTCAACTGCTGGGCTACCTGGCGAGAAAAATGTATTTTTAATTACTCCGACACTATTACCACTTGATGATTGTAAAAATAATGCAACATAACCGTTGTTTGGGTACTTTGTAGCGTGCCATGTTATAGTGCGACTTTGTCCTTTAGTAAGGCTTTCCCCTCCATTTGGTGAAGTAACAGTAATTGTTGGCTGAGTTGTTGGTGCAGTAATTGTAAAAGAATTGCTTGTACTACAAATTGTGGTGTTTGCAACACACATTTTTATAACATATGAACCAGGAGAGATTGTTGCACTATCAGAAACACTTCCAACAGTCCAACCCCACATTGTTGATCCCGTAGAAAGTAATGAGCCTCCTGCACCAATATAAATTGGATGCGTGCAATTTTGACCAGATGGACAAGTCGTAGAAACCAAATAGATATCTTCTTTAGATCCTACCGGTGTAATTTGAAACATTAAATTTTGCACAGTGCCTAGTTGCCAAGATTCACCTCCGCTTGGGGAAGTAACTATAATATTCGTTGTATTTGTTACGCCATAAGCATTTACCGAAGGCGTTTTGTAGTTTTCTAACCCAGTAGTTTGATGGATGCTTGTTCCATTAATCACGTAAACAATATCACTAATTTTAAAGTAAACATAACCTGACATGCCGGTGGCGGTGGCATTCACAGTAATAGTTGCAGTTGAGCCATCCCAAATCATATAATCTGGATTAGATTGAATGGTTTTAGTAACGCCAGTAGATGTACAAATATTACTACTGTTGCAAACTTGTACAGTAACATTAGAATCGGCTAGTGGCGGAATTGCGCCACCGCTAGATTGCATTTTAAATGTAATAACACCCGTAGTAACGCTATTTGCCGGATTTGTTGCATTATAAGAATAGCTGGCATTAGCGCTTACGAATGAAAATAATGCTGTTGGTTGATTGGTGATTGATGTAGAAGCCGAGCACGAGGATGTTGTTCCGCCATTTGATCCAAAACAACTCCACATCCAAAAACCTAGGCCCGTATTATTAGAAACAACCGAAGAAAGACCTGTTGCACAAAGACCATTTGTTGGAATTGTTGTGGTGGCTATACCATTAGCAGAGCCACAAACACCATTTATCCCATTAGTTGGCGCACATGCATAAAGTGAATTTAATTTTGCTCTGGTAATTGGCCCAACCCAGCCAGAGGCTCTAATTCCATATTTTTGTTGGAATAATACAACTGCTCCGGCAACATCTTCGTTAAAAGAAGTTGGAACTGTTATTGGGTCATATATGTCTTGCTTATCTAAAGCTATAAGCAAATTAATTACTTCCTTCCCACTGCTCCCAATTCCAAAGTCAGCGCTAAACGTATAACACCAGCCTGTAGAGCCCTGGTTTCCTTGAAGTGCTTGAATTTGTGCCATTAAGCTAGCAATCTGAGCTTGCAATTGTGCAATCAATGCAGAATTGTCTACAGATTGAGCATTAATAATCCCGCCCGAACACAAAAGCGCTATTGACAAAATAGCTGTGAATATTAGAGATTTTATTTTCATTAATTTTTTTCGCGAGCGCGAAACATTAAATAATATTAATTAATTGTACACTTGCTAAAAAATAAGTCAATTTTCATTGAAAAATAGGCATTTTGTGCTAAATTATACATATGGATAAGTTTCAATTTATTAATAAGCTTGAATTCAATGATCTCCCAAAAACTTCGGGAGTGTATTGTTTTTTTGATAAAAAAAATCTTCTATATATAGGAAAGGCCATAAATTTAAAAGACCGGGTTAAAAATCATTTTTTTCAACCAAGCTACCGTGATAATTTGTTTATAGACAAAGTTAATAGAATTGGATACCTAGAAACCAATTCCGAAATTGAAGCACTAATTTTAGAAGCTAATTTAATAAAAAAGCATCAACCCAAATTTAATGTTGTTTGGAAAGATGACAAGAATTATTTTTACGTAGCAATAACAAATAGCAACTGTCCAATAGTCTATATTACCCACCGACCCTTCGGCGAGGCTCAGGGCAGGCAAACCGAAGATGCAGAATATATTGGTCCATTCATAGAGGGAACTCCACTAAAAAAGACTTTAAAGTTTTTAAGAAGAGCTTTCCCTTATTACACAAGCAAAATGCACCCTAAAAATAAATGCACCTGGTGCCATTTAGGACTTTGCCCCGGCCCACTTGTCCTGAGCGAAGCCGAAGGAAATACAGATTTGACTGAAAACCCTTCGGCAGGCTCAGGGCTGCGGGAATACCGCAGAAACCTTAAAAAGCTTTCTTTAATTCTTCAGGGGAAAAAAGGTGCTGTTTTAAATTCGCTTAAAAAAGAAATGATACAGTTTTCAAAGGAGCATAAATTTGAAGAAGCAGGAAAAACGCGAGACAGAATTAACAATTTGCAACAAATTATGGCTCATACTGGCGTTATTGAAGTTGTAAAAACCAGCACTCTGCCCAATGCAGGAGTAACTTTAGCTAAAATTTTAAATATAAAAAATCCGGTTTCTAGGGTGGAATGCTACGATATTTCTAACATACAGGGTAAATTTGCAACTGGTTCAATGGTAGTTTTTATAAATGGCGACTCTGACAAAAATGAATATAAGAAATTTAAAATAAAAATGGAAAATGAACCGAACGATATAGCCATGCTAAAAGAAATTTTGCAGAGAAGATTTTCACACCCAGAATGGAAATTCCCAGAAGTTATTTTAATTGATGGAGGAATAGCACAATTAAACGTTGCAATATCAGTAAAAAATGAAAAGGTAGAAACAAAAGATATTAAGGTTATTTCCATTGCCAAAAGAAATAAAGATTTATATATAGAAGGCCGAACAAATTTTATTCCTTTAAAAACTTTACCCAGAGAAATTTACAATTTGGTTTTGCAATTAGATGACGAAGCCCACCGGTTTGCCATTTCATACCATAAAAAATTGCGCAAAGAGTCATTGCTAAAATAATACTAGTTTCTATTCATTGTTGTTGATTTTTGACAATAATTGTGCTACAATATATATACATGAGAAGTTTACTCTCTCAAATTTTAGCAGCCACACTAGGACTGTGGATTGCCCTCTTATTTGTGCCCCGAGTAATAATTAAAGCATACCCGGATTCAAATTTTTTTGGCATACCACTAACAACACAATGGCAACTAGTTTTAGTTTTAGGAATTGTTTTGGGCCTACTAAACTACTTCCTAAAACCGCTGCTAAAAGCACTTTCTTTACCAATAGAAGTAATTTCACTTGGACTTTTTACCATAGTAATAAATATGGCGCTAATATGGCTCTTAGAATTAATGTTCGACGAACTATCTGCGCCGTTCTTAATGCCGCTTCTATATACAACATTAATAGTTTGGGGGTCTAATCTTATAATTGGATTCTTCTTAAATAAAAATAAATAATAAATATACAATGAACCAAATTTTATTTTATTCACAAATCGTAACATCTATAATTTTAATCGTTCTTATAGTAATCCAGCAAAGAGGCACAGCCTTAGGATCTGGTTTTGGAGGTGGAGGTGAAGTTTATTCCACAAAACGCGGAGCACAAAAGAAAATCTATTACGCAACTGTTGTTGTGGTAACAATTTTTCTTGTTTTGGGTGTATTAAACATATTAATACCTTAAAGAATCTCACAATATATAATGGCAAAGTTTCCCAAAGTTTCTCAGTGGAAACAAATTTTTAAAATATTAAAGAGCACTGAAAAAAGACTTTTTTTAGGCCTTCTTGTTTTAGCAATTTCTTCTGCTTTGTTTCTAGTAATTACATTTTATTTAGATAATACAAAAGTTGATCCAGCATATGGAGGATCATATGCGGAGGGAATTGTAGGACAGCCAAGATTCATAAATCCTATTTATGGAGAAACCAACGATATTGATAGAGCTCTTATTAGTTTAGTTTATTCTGGATTAATGACCTATGATCAAGATGGAAAAATTATAAATGACCTAGTAAAAAGTTACCAAATATCTGACAACGGAAAAGTTTATACTTTTCAATTAAAAGACGAACTTTTTTGGCAAGATGGCGTGCCATTAACAGTTGACGATATTATTTTTACAATAAAAACAATTCAGGATTCTGATTTCAAAAGCCCCTTGCGAGCAAATTGGCTAAACGTAGCAGTGCAAAAAATATCCAATAAATCTTTTGCCTTAGCTCTAGGAACTCCTTACAATTCTTTTTTAGAGAATTGTACTATAAAAATTATTCCTCAACATATCTGGAAAAACATTCTAGCTGAAAATTTTGCTTTATCTCCATATAATTTGCAACCTGTTGGCTCGGGACCATATACACTTTCCAAACTTCAAGAAAATAGTAATAGCTTTATAAAAACCTTAACTTTCACAGCTAATCATAAATATTATGGTAAATTACCATATATTTCTGAACTTTCCATAAACTTCTTTGAAAATAAAGACGACCTAATAAGTGCAGCTAACCAAAAAACTATAAACGGTTTCTCCGTTTCAGATATAGATAATGATGGCACTGTGGTTGAAAAAAGCGTAAGACAAGGCTGGAGCACAAATGAAAAGTTTCATGCTTACTCTTTTGAACTTCCAAGATATTTTGCAGTATTTTTTAACACACAAGATGCTAAAATTTTAGCCGATCCAAATATTACACAAGGCTTAAATTACTCAGTTAACAAACCAGAACTAGTTAAAAATGTTGAAAATAAATTCAATAATAAAATACCCGTTGTTAACTCCCCAATTTTGCCAGACTATTTTGGATATAAACAACCAACAGTTTCATACGACTACGATACAACTACAGCAAATAAACTTTTAGATAAATCTGGTTATAAAGATTCTGGAACGGGTGTGCGAACAAAAGCGAACACTAAAAAATTAGCATTTCAATTTACAAGCTATTTATCCCAAAAATCTTCAGGAAATGAAGTTATCGAACTTCAAGGATGTTTATCTAGACTAGATAATAATTTTAAAACTCTTATACAGGCTGATCCTAATGGGAAATATGGCATTGGAACAGAAGCAGCCGTTACAGCCTTTCAACAAAAATATTTACGTGAAACCCCAGCAACAGGTGAAGTTGGAGCAGGTACAAAAAAACAACTAAACACTTTGTGCTTTGCCCAGCAAAGCGGACTATTACCACTACAGTTTACCTTGACTACAGTTAACCAACCACAAATGATCTATACCGCAAACCTTTTAAAAGATTATTGGAAAAAAGTGGGAGTTACTGTGCAAATTAAAGCTATTGGGCCTTCGGAATTAAAAGATATCATTAAAGATAGAAATTATGATGCTCTACTTTATGGAGAAGCTCTTGGAAGTTTGCCCGATTTATATCCATTTTGGCATTCCACACAAATAAGTGACCCAGGATTAAACCTTTCAGTATATCAAAATAAAACAGCCGACCAACTACTGAAAGAAGCAAGAGAGGCTTTAGACGAACAAACAAAAGCACAAAAATACGAAAGTTTACAAAATACAATTCTTTCAAGCGCCCCTGCCCTATTTTTATACAATCCAAATTATCTTTATTGGGCATCTGAAAAAGTTAAGGGAATTGATACAATAAAAATTGCTGACCCAGCAAAAAGATTTGAAAATATTCAAAACTGGTATATCAAGACTCATAGAGTCTGGAAATAGCACTCTTGAATAAAATAAAATGACAAAAAATAATATCGACAATGCTAATATGAAAAATGTTATTGCCACCTCACCAGAACAACTCATAAAAGGATTAGCAATAGCAAAAGACATAAAAATAAAAGGAGAATTCAAAAATATTATTATTTGTGGAATAGGCGGCTCTGCTTTGCCAGCCAATATTCTAAATTCAGTTATAACAACAAAAATTCCCCTATATATCCACAGAGATTATAATTTACCAGAAGTGGTAAATGAAGATAGTTTAGTTGTATGCATTTCTTATTCTGGAAATACAGAAGAAACAGTTTCAGCTTTAGAAGAAGCAATACATAAAAATATTACTGCAGTCGCAATTTCCACTGGAGGAAAAATTGAAAAGATATGCGAAAACCACAATATAGCTTTAGCTAAAATCCCCTCAGGAATACAGCCAAGATCGGCAACAGGGTACTTATTTTCCGTGCTATCTACAATTTTAACTAATTGCGGAGTAATTGATGATATTTCAGAAGATATTTTGAATACCGCAGAAGAATTAGAAAAAAGAAATTCAGAGCTTGAAAAAGAAGGCAAAATACTTGCCAAAAAAATGGCAGGGAAAATTCCGATTGTTTACGCCTCTAATAATTTTAAGGTCGCAGCTAGAATTTGGAAAATAAAATTCAATGAAAATTCTAAAATTCCAGCATTCCACAATTACTTCCCAGAACTCAATCACAATGAAATGGTTGGATTCACAGACAAAAAAATGGTTGGCGAGTTCCATATTGTAATAATCAAGGATAAGCAAGACCACGCAAGAACACAAAAAAGAATGGACTTAACTTCTTCAATTTTAAAAAAACAAGGAATAAAAACCAGCTTTATAGAAACCGTAGACGGCTCAATGATATTAAAATTATTTGAAGTTTTACTATTAGGAGATTGGGTATCTTATTATATTGCTATAAATAATAATATTGATCCTACTCCTGTCGAAATGGTGGAAGATTTTAAAATGATGCTCAACAGATAAACCCGGCCTTGTCGCGGTGGCGGAACTGGAATACGCGTGCGTCTCAGAAGCGCATCCCGTAAGGGTTGAGGGTTCGACTCCCTCCCGCGGCACACTTCGCCAGACTAAGTGCAAGCCAAACTTAACTTATATGATAACAACTGTGCTATTCGATATTTACGGAATGATTATTGACAGAGAAATGCGCTTTAGCAAAAGATTCTCAAATGAATTTAATGTTCCAATGGAAAAATTACTTCCATTTTTTGAAAATGAATTTCAATTATGTTTGGTTGGTAAAGCTGATTTAAAAGAAGAACTTCAAAAATATCTTAGTTCTTGGAATTGGCAAGGCTCAGTAGATGAATTATTGGAATACTGGTTTGGTCATGAGGGAAATATAGACCAGAAAATAATGGCTAGCGTAAAAGATTTAAAAAACAGGGGCATAAAATGCTTCTTAAATACTCAAAATGATAAATATTTAGTTAAATATGTTCTTGAAAATATAGGTTTAAAAGATTTTTTTGATGGTGTTTTTTGTACCAATGAAATAGGGTATAAAAAACCTCAGCAAGAATATTGGCAAACAATATACGTTCAATTAGGAAATCCAAACAAAGAAACTGTACTTTGTTGGGACGACGAAGAAAAACACATAACAGCTGCAAAAGAATTCGGCTTTTCAGCTGAAATATATAAAAATTACACCGAATACGAAGAAATAATAAATAAATACTTAAATAAAAATTAACGCTCTAAATCTATTCTGTAGATATGGGCAAAAACAAAAAAAGATGATTACACAAAAACACCCTGCCAGATCTGGCGGGAACACAAGGAGACCTCTGTCTTCTACAACCAACAGAGTACGGCCCTTAGGGTCACAATTGCCAGCAAAAGATTGGCACCAAGAAAATCCTGCACCAGCAAAAAACTGGAAGGGAGACAATAGTTTAAAAATAATTCCTCTTGGAGGATGCGAAGAAGTTGGAAGAAACATGACTTGTTTTGAATATGGACAAGATATTGTTCTACTCGATATGGGTTTGCAATTTCCAGAAGAAGATATGCCAGGAATTGATTACGTCATTCCAAATGTAGAATATTTAAAAGGAAAAGAAAAAAATATTCGCGCAGTTATCTTTTCACATGGTCACTTAGACCACATTGGAGCTGCGGCAATTTTATTGCCAAAATTAGGAAATCCTCAAATAATTGGAAGACCACTTACACTAGAAATGGTTAAGCACAGGGTTGAAGATTTACAAAGAGGAGCTTCAAAAAAATTACAAACAACATACATAGAAAACCTACAGCAAAAATTTAGCTTGGGAGCTTTTACGCTTTCGTTCTTTCAAATAGAACACGCTATTATGGATGCTGTTGGAGTTATTCTAGAAACACCAGATGGAACAGTAATTCACCCTGGCGACTGGACAATTGAAAAAACACCACAGGGCAGACCAGAAGTAGACTATTCTCATTTGGCTAATATAAAAAGACCAACGATTTTAATGCTTGAGTCTTTAGGTTCTACAAATTCTAAGGAACCTGTTACCGAAGAAGAAATGCTGAACAACCTTTATACTTTAATAAATAATGCCCCTGGCAGAATTATTATTGCTACATTCTCTTCACAAATTCAAAGAATAAGACAAATTCTAGAACACGCTGCAAAAACAAACAAAAAAGTGGCTCTTGATGGATTTTCAATGAAGTTGAACATAGAACTTGCTACAAAGCTTGGATATATTAAAATTCCAAAAGGAGTAATAATTCCTATTGATAAAATTCACACAGTACCTGACAATAAAGTTGTTGTAATTTGTACTGGAGGACAAGGAGAAGAAATGGCAGCTCTTTCAAGAATTGTTGCTGGAAACCACCGATTTATTAGAATAAAAAAAGAAGATACTGTTGTATTTTCATCTTCAGTTATTCCGGGAAACGAAAGAACTGTTCAAAGAGTAAAAGATAATCTTTACAGACAGTCTGACAATGTTTACCACTCAGATATTATTGATGTACACATTTCAGGACACAGCAACATTGACGGAATAAAACACATGTTAAGAGAAATTAAGCCAGATTATTTTATTCCGGTTTATGCAAACCATTATTTCTTAAAAGAAGCATCTAAAATTGCTCAAGGAATGGGTTTCAGAAAAGACAGAATTTTTGTTCCAGATAATGGATCAATCATTAAATTCACAAAAAATAGTGCTGAAATTTTAAAGGATAAAGTACCAGTGAATTATGTTTTTGTTGACGGCTTAGGAGTTGGAGATGTTGGAGAAATAGTTTTGCGCGACAGGCAAATGTTGGCAGAGGACGGAATGTTTGTTATTGTTACTGTAATAGATAAAAGAACAGGGCAAGTTATAGGCTCACCCGATATAATTTCCCGCGGTTTCATTTATTTGCGAGAATCAAAAGATCTGCTTAGCCAAACAAGAAAAAAAGTAATAGAAATTGTAGCAAAATCAGCCGGTCATGGTGGCGCAATAAACTGGACATATGTTAAGGACGAAATAAGAAACAAAGTTGGCGACTTCTTGGCAACAAAAACAAGCAGACGCCCGATGATTCTTCCTGTAGTTATAGAGGTATAATTCATTATTAAATAATTAACATAAAATTATGAACTATATTTTTATTATTATAATTATAATAATCGCTATACTTGGATTAATGTCGTTCGACAAAAAATCAAGAAATTTTATCAAAGAAATGTTTACAAGCGTAGGAAAAACATACATTGATTTTTATAAAAATAAGTTAATACCCGGTTTTGTTACTTTTATAGTTGCTATGATTTTAGTCATAACTTCAATTGTAGTTGCCGTAATAGCAAATTCGCAAATAGTAAGTTTAATAGCAGGAATAATTATAATAGTAACTATGATTGTTGTAGCTGTTCTATCTGTTGTTACAAGGATGCTTTTATACTCAAATCAAACCGAAGATATACAAAAAAAACTTGGGGCATCTCCTCAAAAAATAAAACGAGTAAAAATGGTTGTCGTAACAATAAGTTTTGCTTTTTTTCTTCTTATTATTTTGTCTCTTATCATCATGAAATATATAATAAAATAATAAAAAATTACTAATATGAGAATATTTTCAGGCATCCGTCCCACAGGCGGACTACATTTAGGAAATTATTTAGGGGCCATAAAGCAATGGATTACCCTGCAAGAAGAAAATGAATGCATTTTTTGCATTGTTGACTTACATGCAATAACAACTCCCTATGACGTGAAAGAACTTCAAAATAATATTTTAGAAGCTACTGCAATTTATTTAGCTGCTGGAATCAACCCAGAAAAGTCTGTTATTTTTGTGCAATCAGCCGTAAAAGAACATGCAGAATTAGGCTGGCTTTTAGAAACAATTACCCCAATGGGAGAACTTTCCAGAATGACACAATTTAAAGAAAAATCTAAGCAACATAAAGACTATGTTAACGCTGGACTATTCAATTACCCTATTTTAATGGCAGCGGATATTCTTTTATACCGCTCAAAAGCTGTACCTGTTGGGAAAGACCAAGAACAACACGTTGAATTGGCCCGCACAATTGCCAGAAAATTTAACCAAAAATTTGGCGAAATTTTTCCAGAACCCGAAACAATTTTGCCTAAGGCCGGGGCTAAAATAATGAGTTTAACAAACCCTAAAAAGAAAATGTCTAAAAGTGACGACCCAAAGTCATGCATTTCTCTTTTTGACACGCCAGAAGATATTACAAAAAAAATAATGTCTGCTGAAACAGATTCTGGAAAAGATGTAATTTATAACGTAACTAAAAAGCCTGGCATTTCTAACCTTTTAACTATTTACCATTTATTAGCAGACACGCCAATTCCGGAAATTGAGAAACAATTTAAAGGAAAAGGTTATGGAGACTTTAAAAAATCTTTAGCAAAAGTTGTAGTTGATTATTTAGAACCATTTAGGCGTAAACAAAAAGAATTACAAACCAGAGATGTTTATGTAAAAGACATTTTAGAAAAAGGCGCAGAAAGAGCAAGAACTATAGCTGAAACCACAATGACAGAAGTCCGCGGAAAAATGGGATTAGCATAAATCCAAACATTTAAAAACAGCCCCGAAAGGCTGTTTTTATTTTATTTTTTAATCAATGCGCTGAGTTCTTTAATCTTTTTGGTTAAAAGTTCTTTTGTATTGGCCTCAATTGTTAATCTTAATAAGGGCTCTGTATTAGAGGGCCTGGCGTTAAACCACCAGTCGTCATATTCTACAGTTATGCCATCTAAAAAGTCTTGATGTGTGTCGTTATACTTTTCTTTAATTTTTTCTAAAACTACAGACTTATCTTTAACAGTAAAATTTATTTCCGGCGACTTAAAATATATTTGGAATGGTTTTACTATTTCTGAAAGAGGCTTGTCATATTCAGATAATAATTGTAATAAAATTACAAAGGCTATAAACCCAGAGTCAGAATTTCCATTATCGCGAAAAGCATAATGAGAAGATAATTCCCCACCTAAAACGCTTCCCTGATCCTTCATCACTGCTGAAACGTTGATATACCCAACTTTCGATTTTATAGGCCTTCCACCCCATTTTTTAACCATTTCAGGCACTATTTTAGAGCAAACAGCATTGTAAACGACGCTCGCCCCCAATTCCCTTTCTAAAAACAATTTTGCCAATAAAAGTAATGTAATATCAGCCTGAATAACACTTCCCTTTTCATCGATAAAAACAAGCCTATCGGTATCACCGTCAAAGATAACTCCGAAATCCGCTTTCTCTTTTAAAACTGTTTCACAAATTTCTTTTTGAGATTCTGGCAGTAAAGGGTTTGAAGGATGCGCTGGGAAACTACCATCTAATTTAAAATTCAAAGGAATTATATTCAAAGGCAGGCCAGCTGTTAAAATGGGAATAATTTTTCCACCCATTCCATTTCCTGTATCAATTACCACTTTAAATGGTTTAATTTTATCAATATTAATAAAATCTAAAATATAATTAATATATCCTGGAATAATGTCTTCCTCTTTAACTTCACCTTTTGGCGCGCTAACCTCTGAAGATAAATTTCTAACTTCTTCTAGCATTTTTGTTACTACAACCCACTCCATATTTTTTAATACCATTTTAAAACCGTTATATTCTGGTGGATTGTGACTTGCCGTTACCATTATACCGGCTTCATCACCCAATTTGTTAACTGCATAATAAATTACATCAATTGATACTAAACCAATATCTTTAACATTTACTCCCTCATCTGTAATGCCTCGAATAAGTGCCTTTTTTAATGCTGGACTAGAAAGACGCATGTCAGAGCCAACTGTAATTTTCTTTGCCTTTGCATGCTTAGCAAAAGCTCGCCCAATTAAATAAGCCTCATCTTCGCCCAATTCCGAAGGGTAAATGCCCCTAATATCGTACGATTTGAATATATTATTATTTATTTCCATAGTATTATTATACCCAAAGCTTAATCTAAAATCCAGTGAAAAGGGGGTTGATTTTATAGACATATTCTGTTATAATCTGAATATAATAAATTTAATGAAATATGATCTTCCATGCACTTGTTTACAGGTGCCTTAAGGTCTGGTAGCCTTAGGACTTCATATTTTAAAAAGTAAATGAAAACATACGAGTTATCGTACATAATTTCACCGGAAGTTACTTCCGAAGAAGCAGAAAGCATAGCTAAAGGAATAGAATCTGCCATACAAAGCAGAGAAGGAAAGCTCTTAAAACAATTAAACCCTGTTGCCAGAACCCTTTCCTATCAAATTACCAAAAGAGCTTCTGGATTTTTTGGAGTTATAGAATTCCAACTAGAAGAAGAAAAGTTGCTAGAAATAAAAGATATTGTTGTAAAAGAAAAAAAGATTGTAAGACATATGCTTATAATCAAAGAAGCGGCTGAATTTAAAAAAGCAAGAAGAACTAGAGAAACAGCTAAAATAAAAGTGGAATCAGCAAACACAACTTTTGCTACAACAGAACCAAAAGAAGAAATTGATATTGAAAAAGAAGAAACAGTTGTCGAACATGCCGAACCAAAAGAGAAAGTTGAATTAAAAGACATTGAAGAAAAATTAGAAGAATTATTAGGAGAATAATTAATCTAAAATAAAAAAATATGAATCTCAATAAAGCATTCGTTTTAGGAAATGTCACTCGTGAGCCAGAAGTAAGAAGCCTACCTTCTGGGCAACAAGTAGTAAGCTTCTCAATTGCAACCAACAGAAATTATACCGCCAGCAATGGAGAGAAAAAAGAAGAAGCAGAGTTTCATAATATTGTAGCTTTTGGGAAATTGGCTGATATAATTTCAAGATATGTTCATAAGGGTTCATTAGTCCTTATTGAAGGAAGAATACGAACTTCAAGCTGGATGAACCCCCAAGGAGTAAAGCAATACAAAACTGAAATTATTGCTGAATTACTTCAAATGGGTCCGAAGAGTGGTGGAGCAGGATCGGGTGAGTCAAATTACAGCAGACCTGCCTATTCACCAAGACCAGAGCCAGAACAACCAAGACATGAAGAGATTCCAGTAATTGAAGAAGATTACACTCCCCCAGCAGATGATGATTCTTCAAGCAAAACAGTTTCATTTGAAGATGAAGCTGCAGACGAAATAGACGTTAAAGACATACCGTTTTAATTAAAATAAAAAATCAAGCGGAACAAGAAATTCATTTTTTATAAAAATAATTTTCGCCCTCTGCTTAAAAACAAAATGTGTTACTTTTGCCAAAAAAATATTGATAGCGTAGATTACAAAAATATTGAATTACTATCTAAATTTATTTCTGGTTTCTATAAAATTAAACCAAGAAAGAAAACAAACCTTTGCATGTATCATCAAAAAAAGATTGCTACAGCTGTAAAGAGAGCAAGACAAATGGGACTTTTACCATTTACCCCTAAGTAAGAATAAACAAAAAAACAGCCCTTCGTGGGGCTGTTTTTTTGTTTATTCTTTTGGCTTTAGGGCTTCTTCTTTTATTTTCTTCATTACGTCTTTATTTTCTTTCAAAAACTTCTTAGCTCCTTCAGTGCCTTGGCCCATTTTTTGACCTTCAAAGGTAAAGTAGCTTCCAGATTGTTTAATTAATCCGGTCAATAAACCTGTTCTTAGGGCATCTCCTGATTTAGAAATTCCTTCGTTATAATAAATGTCGAATTCAGCTGTTTTAAATGGAGCTGCAACTTTATTTTTTACAATTTTAGCTTTTACTCTGTTTCCAATAATTTCTTCACCGGCTTTAATTTGCGCTGTTCTAGTTAGGTTGATTCTTACAGAAGCATAAAACTTTAAAGCCAATCCACCAGGAGTTGTTTCTGGATTTCCAAAAACCATTCCGATTTTCATTCTTGTTTGGTTTAGAAAAATAACAATAGTGTTTGTTTTAGACATTATTGCAGAAAGTTTTCTGCATGCCTGCGACATTAACCTTGCTTGTAAACCCATGTGCTGATCCCCTATTTCTCCTTCAATTTCTCTTTGAGGAGTTAAAGCAGCCACAGAGTCAACAACAATAACATCAATTGTTCCTGTTTTTACTAATGTTTCCACAATTTGCAAAGCTTGTTCTCCAGAATCTGGCTGTGAAATTAAAAGGTTATCAACGTCCACTCCAATACGTTTTGCGTAGTCTGGGTCCATTGCGTGCTCTGCATCAACAAAAGCGCATGTACCACCCTTTTTTTGAGCCTCAGCTATAACGTGAAGCGACAATGTGGTTTTACCAGAGGACTCTGCTCCATATATTTCTATAATTCTTCCACGAGGCATTCCTCCAACTCCCAATGCCAAATCCATAGCAATTGAACCCGTAGGAATAACATCCACGTCCACTGCATGAATTTCTCTCATTGTCATAATTGCCCCTTCCCCAAACCTTTCTTTAATTTCATCAAGCGCCGTATTCAATGCCTTATTCTCTTTTGGAGTTTCCTCCTTTTTTACTTTTTTTTCTTTTTTTTCTTCTGCCATATTTTTTCTGTTAATTATTATGTAAATTTAAAATGTTTATGATTGCGAAGTCATAAATATTTCTGTAGCGTTTATTGAGCCGTCACTATTCAGCTCCCCTTTTATCGTAAACCACCAATCAGGCCCAATCCAATTTTTTAACAAAGAATAAAAACCTAGAAAATCATAATTTTCGGCAACTTCATAGCCGCTTCCGTTATATTCGGTTCTGTAAATTTTTGTTGATGTAATAGTATATACTTTTATATTTTGAACATCTTTTGCACTATTACGAACTCCTTTTGCCTGAAATGTTTTATTTGCTAAGTCAAAACTATTTACATCCGGCCAAAGCTCCAAAGTAGTCTGTACAGTTGGTGTTATAAATTTAAACGTTGAAAGAATCTGCTCAATGTTTTGTCTTGCTATGGATTCGCTATTACCGGAAAAAGAAAAATTGTTCACAATTTCTATAATGCGGTTATTTACGTTGTCGGGTATTACATAACCAATAAATCCACCCCCAGCGTCACCTTCCAAAATATAGCAACCCTCACTGCCCCTAAATATAAAGCTATCATTCTTCTTTAAATATTTCGGTTCACTAGAGTCGCAGCGATTATTTTTATACGTTATTACAATTCCCCCAGTGTTGGAAAAACTGAATTCATCCATAGTCATAACAGATAAAAAAAATCGACTACCATCAGACACATTTGAAGATAAGCCGGTTAAAATATTATGAGAGCCCAACCCGGCTGCATATTTATAGTCTGTGAAACTACCGAATGATTCAGGATATTTAAACTCAAATCCATATTGAGAATTTGTATATGTTTTCCATCCAGCGGTTTTGCTTTGAACTTTTGTTACCTCAACGACTGCCGGCAGTTTTACAAAAAAATATTGCCAAACAAAAACTCCGCCGAAAACAATAACCGTAAATAATACTATTATCAAAAATCCAACCCATGTAGGAATTTGCTTTTTCTGCCCCGCCCTCAGCTTGTCAAAGGTTTTAGGCATTATTGGCTGTAGTGGCGAATTAATATTTTCTTGCGGAGTATTTTGTTCCATAATTTTTTAGTTACACCTTTTAATTTGGCAATCCTGTGGTCTGAGTTCTTGCTTGCGCGTCTACCGTTTTTTCCAAATCTTTAAGTCCAAAATATTCGTAAGTAAAAGCACCTCCAAAAAATATTAATACAGCTCCGACAATAATAATTATACCCTTTAATGTTGAGATTCCTTTTTGATTTGCCATATTTTTTTGTTTTTAAACTTTACGCCAGTTGGCGTCTTCTTCAGGAATTGCTTCCTCAGACTCTGATTCATCTGGGCCACCGCCAGAGACTAATTCGACATTTCCAGAAGTTCTTGGCCTTTCTCCGCTTACCTCATAAACTTCTCTTGGTTTTGCTCCATCAGCTGGCCCAACTATTCCCTGCTCTTCAAGCATATCAATTAAACGGGCTGCTCTTGAATAACCAATTCTTAAACGCCTTTGCAAAAATGATGCACTAGCTTTTTTAGTTTCAGCAACAATTTTTTTAACATCTTCAAACAATGGGTCTTCTCCTGCTCCACCAAAAAATTCTCCTGCTCCACTGGCTTCTGCATCTTTAGCAACATCTGCCCTTTCAAGGCTTTCTAACAAACTGCTACTAAGAGCTTCTGCGGGATCTTGCATTTTTTTACCTTGGTCAACAATCCACGCTGCCACTTTTTGGACTTCTTTTTCTGAAATATATGGCCCTTGAATACGAGTAATTTTTGAAGACTTAGAAGACAAGAAAAGCATGTCTCCAGCGCTTAACAATTTTTCAGCTCCAGAAGTGTCTATAACGGTTCGTGAGTCAATTTGTGAAGAAACCTGAAAGGTAATTCTGGTTGGCACGTTAGCTTTAATTAAACCTGTAATAACCTCTACAGATGGTCTTTGAGTAGCTAATACCAAGTGAATTCCAGTGGCTCTAGCCATTTGGGCAAGCCTAACAATTCCTGCTTCAATTTCTCTTCCTTTTGCAGCCATTAAGTCAGCTAATTCATCAACCACAAAAACAATATATGGCATTTGCAAGCCTGAAGCAATAATAGATTTATTAGAATTATATGAACCAATATTTCTTGCAGGAACTTCTGAAAACACTTCAAAACGCCTTTCCATTTCGTGAGTTAACCATGTTAAAGCACTAATTGTTTTTGTTGCGTCATAAATAACTGGGCACAACAAATGTGGCATATCGTTATAATGTTGAAACTCCACTCTTTTTGGGTCAACCATTATCATTCTTAAATTTTCAGGAGTAGATTTATATAACAAACTCAAAATTAAGGTATTTAAGAAAATAGTTTTTCCAGTACCAGTTGCTCCAGCAACTAATAAGTGAGGACCGTCTGTTATGTCGGTAAAAACAGCCGAACCAGAAACATTTCTTCCCAAAGCCACTGTTAATGGGCTTGTAGGGCTTTGATATGCCGGCTGAGAAATTAAGTTTCTTAATGTAACAATAGATCTAACTTTATTTGGCACTTCAATTCCAACCAAAGACTTTCCAGGGATTGGAGCTTCAATTCTAATTGGGTGAGCTGCCAATGCCAAAGCTAAGTTGTTTGAAAGGGTTGTAATTTTAGAAAGTTTTACTCCCTCGGCTGGTTTAAAAGCATATTGAGTAACTGTTGGACCAACATTAACTTCTGCCATTTCAACCGGAATTCCAAAGTTCTCCAAGGTACTTTTAATTATCATCGAATTCTCTTTAATATTTCCAGAAGTTGGAGCAGCTTCATTTTTATTCAATAAATCTAATGGAGGCAAAACATAGTTTCCTTTATTTAAAACAGCTGGCTTTTTAATTTCAGCCTTTTCTGGTTCTTCATTTCCTTTTCTAAATAAATTTATTCTTGAAGCAGGCACTGGTTTTTGTGCTTCTTGTTTATCGGCTTCCAATCCCTTAATTTTTGGGTTATCTTCTTGCTTATTAGGAGCAAACGTTGGTTTATCTTCCTTTTCTTTCTTCACGCCATCATTCCAAACAAATTGTAAGAAAATAAACAATCCAATTAACAAAATAACTCCCAGTATAATATTAGCAACTAAGGTTCCAAAAAGACCCACAAATAATTGCGCCAAGCGGACTCCAATGTTATTAGTTGGGCAAAGAATCCAGCCACAAGTAACCGCTCCATAATCCTTAACAGCCAAAATTCCTGCTACACCAATAAGAGAAATTAATACTGCAATTGCCATTGATAAATTTTTTCCCTTTTTCCTGCTTTTTAAATAAATTAAACCAGCAACAAATAAAAAAAATGGAATTGTATAAAAAGCATTTCCAAACAAAAAGTCACAGGCTTTTGCAAACATCTCTCCCGCGGAACCCGCCTTATTAAAATATGGGAAGGACAAAATTGTAATTATTGCAGCTAAAAACAATAGGATTGCTTTTATCCATCTTTTTGTCCAATTACTTAAAATAGTGTCTTTCGGTTTTTCGTCCACGCCACTGGCATCTTTACTATTTCTTTCCCTATTATTTTTGTATTTTTTCTTCTCTTCTTTTACTTTTTTTACCATAATAATCTATACTTATTTATTGTTTCTTTTTACTTTCATTAAAATAAAATAACCTATTAAAAAATAGAACATGAAAAGTACGGAGTAACCAATTATGGAAGCTTTTTGAATATAAAGACTATCGCCGCAGCCTGGACCTGGGGGTGCCATTTTTGTGCCCCTACAATCTATTTCTGATCGTGGCGTAGGCTCAAAAAATACATCACCACCTATCAATAATGGAGCGACCGCAAATTTATAAATAAAAATCTCAGCAAGAGTTACCTTAGGCGTATCTCCCCATATTGGATTATGAATCCAATTAGGAACTAATCCGTCTATTATTATAAAAGATAATAATATTAATAATCCCAATATTATAGCTTTTAAATAAAAATTTATATTATTTTTTACCATATAATATTATTTTATTATACTCTCTGCCCTATATTCATTCAAGATGTATAAAAAAAGACCGCTGGTGGATTTATTCCCTGCGGTTCGGCGTTAAAGCCTATAATGGAGGCCTTTTAGGCCTTTCTAATGCTATTACGAGCTCACTTTGATTAGATATCTGATAATCGCTAATCTCATTAAGATGTATTTCATCTAGCGATCCCCTGCCAGAAGAGACCCAGAATCCATTAGGCGACATTCTAGATGAATTCAAACCCAACTTCTCCAATGCGTCATCTAGTGAATCAGCTGTGATAAATCCAATTGATTCAGCCCGTGCATGGCCATGAATTCTGCTAATAAGAAATTTCATCGTATTGTTTTTTCTTTTGTTTGTTTTTACAAATTGACAACGTTCAGCAACTAAATACTATAATACCAAACAAATATTGTCAAAATTAGGCAAACAAAAACCCGCTCTTTCGAGCGGGTTTTTAGTCAAGCGAGGCAATAAGCTTTTCGTGAGCGAGGCAAATGAAGTTTTTACGGCGACGGGTCCCCCATGCTTCCTTGAGAGGGCGGGAGCCGCAGAAAAACTTTATTTGCCGAGCGATATTATTCTTTTTCTTTAATTCTTGGAATAAAGCCTGTTCCTACAGGAATGAGTTTACCAATAATTACGTTTTCTTTTAATCCTCTTAGTTTATCTTCTTTTCCTTCAAGAGCTGCTTTAATTAACACTCTAGATGTTTGTTGGAAAGAAGCTGCTGACAAGAATGATTCTGAGTTTAATGCAACTTCGGAAATACCAAGCAACATTTGAACTCCAACTGGTGGATTTTTCTTTTCTGCTTTCAATTTATCAACTTCTTCATTGAAGATTTCTCTTTCAATAACTTCTCCACGAATCCACTGTGAGTCCCCTTCTTCCTTAACCTTAATTCTTGAAAACATCTTCTGAATAATTATCTCAATGTGTTTGTCGTTAATGTCTACACCCTGAGAAGAATAAATTCTTTGAACTTCTTGCAAAATATATCTTTGAGTGGCTTGAACTCCAGCTGACTTATAAAGTTTCTTTAAATCTAAGCTTCCATCACATAATGGTTGATTTTCTTGAACTTCTTGCCCCTTAACAACAGTAATAGCAATTCTTCCTGGAATTTTGTACTCCATGATTTCTTTTTTGCTACTAGATTTCTTTGATGGCTGAATTTTTACAATTCTTCTTTCTTCATCAACATCAATAACCTTTCCTTCTGTTAAAGTCATTATAGCTTCTCCTTTTGGAGATCTACATTCAAAAATTTCTTCAATTCTAGGCAAACCACTAGTAATATCTCCTGCTCCCACAATACCTCCCAAGTGGTGAGTTCTAAGTGTTAACTGGGTTCCTGGTTCTCCGATAGCTTGAGCAGCTACAATTCCAACTGCTTCTCCTGTTTTTACCAAATCATTTCTTCCCATGTCCCAACCATAACATTTCTGACAACATTTCTGAGAAGATTTACATGTTAATGGTGAAGCAACAACAACTCTTTCAATTCCCTTTTCTTCAGCAATTGCTTTAGCCATTTGCCAGTTAATAACTTCATTCTTTTTAACAAATACCATTTTTTGGTGCTCAACTGTTTCTAATGCAGTTCTACCAACAATCTTGAAAACAAAATCTTGTTCAATAACATCTGCATCTTTTTTAGAAACTTCCAGTCCTGATTTATCTCCACAATCAGATTCTGCAATAATTACGTCGTGAGCAACATCAACCAATCTTCTAGTTAAATATCCGGCTGATGACGTTCTTAAAGCTGAGTCAGCTGTACCTTTTCTAGCTCCGTGAGTAGAAATAAAGTATTCCAACACATTGAAACCTTCTGTAAATGAAGACTTAACAGGAAGTTCGATAATATCTCCCGATGGGTTGTTCACCAAACCTTTCATACCTGCCATCTGAACTGGTTGAGCCCAAGTAGCTCTAGCTCCAGCTGTAATAATAGACATAACTGGACCATCTTTTGGTAAGCTTGTTTTCAATAATGCCTCTAATTTTGATTTAACAGTTTGCCAAATTAAAATTTTCTGAGAAGTTTTTTCATCTGTAGACAACAAACCTTTTTCAAAGTGGTTATCAATTTTTCTTACTTCTTCTTCTGCGGCATCAATTAAGCCTTTCTTTTCTTTAGGAACAATTAAATCATCCATTCCCCAACTTACGCCAGATAATGTACAATATTCAAATCCTAAAGTTTTTATTTTATCAATTGTAACAACTGCATCTTCGTTTGGATATTTTTCAATAATTTCTCTAACAATTCCTTTTAGTACTTTGTTATCAATTAATTTATTAATATATGGGTAATCATCTGGGAAAACTGCATTTAAAATTAATCTTCCAACAGTTGTTTCTAATAATTCATGCTTTCCTTCTGGGTGTTTTGGATGAGGAACTTTAATTACATCATTTTGACTCAAAAATCCATATTCAAAAGCTGTTGTAGCTTCTGAAGAACTTGAATATACTTTTATATTTTTAGGATCGCTTGTGTCTTGTGTGTTGCTTAATTTTGTTAAATAATAACAACCCAAAGCAATATCTCTAAAAGGTCCCATAATTGGCATACCAGTTGCAGGCCTTAAAAGGTTCAAAGTTGAAAGCATAATTTCTCTTGCTTCTTTTTGAGCCTCATCAGACAAAGGCAAATAAACAGCCATTTGGTCACCGTCGAAGTCAGCGTTGAAAGCTTCACAAACTAATGGGTGCAATTTAATTGTTTCTCCCTCTGTTAAAATTGGTCTGAAAGCTTGAATACCAAGTCTGTGCAAAGTTGGAGCTCTGTTTAACAATACCAATTTATCTTTGATAATTTCTTCTAATATAGCCCAAACTTCAGGAGTTTTTTCTTCAACTAATCTTGCAGCTCCTCTAATATTATAAGCTAATTCTTTATCTAAAATTCTTTTAATTACAAATGGTTTGAAAATTTCCAAGGCCAATGTTTTTGGCAAACCACATTGTGAAAATTTTAATTCAGGAACAACCGAAATAACCGATCTTCCAGAGTAGTCAACACGTTTTCCTAAAAGGTTTTGTCTAAACCTTCCTTGTTTTCCAGCCAACATTGCAGCCAAAGATTTTAACAATCTCTTTCCACCTGTTGTAGCAGTTGTTGTAACTCCCTTTCTCATTTCATTATCAATTAAGGCATCAACAGCTTCCTGTAACATTCTTTTTTCGTTTCTAACAATAACTGGTGGTGCTTTAATTTCCTGCAAATATTTTAACCTGTTGTTTCTGTTGATAACTCTTCTGTATAAATCATTTAAATCAGAAGAAGCATATCTTCCACCGTCCAATTGAACCATAGGTCTTAAGTCTGGTGGTAAAACTGGCAAAACATCCAAAAACATCCATTCTGGCCGAACATTTGCACGCAACATTCCCTGGAAAAGTTTTAATCTTCTTAAAACTTTTTTCTTCATGGCTGGAGGAGCATTTTTTGCTTCTTCGGCAATAATATCTGTTTCTTTCTTTAAATCAATTTTTGTAAATAATTCTCTAACAACTTCAGCTCCTGTTCCTGCTTCAAAAACTTCTCCGTATTTCAAAGAAAGAGTATGGTAAACAACCTCTGACAAAATTCTCAAAGGCTTAATTTCCAAAACTTCTTCTTTGGCTTTTTCTCTAGCTTGTTTTAATTCTGTTTTTCCAGCTTCTGTTGTTTCTTTTTTAACTTTCGATTTATATTCTTGTTCAATAGCTTCCATTATTGCTTCACGAGCTGCCTCGTTAACACTGGTAACAATGTATGAAGAAAAATAAATAACTTTTTCTAATTGTTGAGAACTTTTGTCTAAAACTAAACCCATTCTTGAAGGAACTCCTCTTAAAAACCAAATATGAGAAACTGGGGTGTACAATTTAATGTGTCCCATTCTTTCTCTTCTTACGGAAGATTTTGTAACTTCAACTCCACAACGGTCACAAACTACACCTTTATATCTTATTCTTTTATATTTTCCGCAAGCACACTCATAATCCTTTTCAGGCCCGAAAATTCTTTCATCGAAAAGTCCGTCCTTTTCAGGCTTTTGTGTACGATAGTTAATTGTTTCTGGTTTAATTACTTCTCCATGTGACCAGGACATTATGTCCTCGGGGGAAGCAATTTTAATTCTGATTGATTCTAAGTCGAGTACTCTCATGGGTTTTAGTAGCTTTTAGCTTTTGGCTAATTAGCTAGTTAACTTTAATTTTAGACACTTATTAAATTAAATTTTGTTCTATTGTCTGTTATCTCTTCTGTTTTCTCTTTCATCATCTCTATCGAGCCTTGGTCTTTCTTTAACTTCTACAGACATACCAAGTGATTTTAATTCAGCAACGAGCAAGTTAAATGATGCAGGAATATTTGGATTCCTAATTGGCTCACCTTTTAAGATTGACTCGTAAGCTGCTGCTCTACCTTGAACATCGTCAGATTTGATAGTTAACATTTCTTGCAAAATGTGTGAAACTCCATAACCTTCCAATGCCCACACCTCCATTTCTCCAAACCTCTGACCTCCAAATTGAGCTTTTCCGCCCAATGGCTGTTGAGTAATTAAAGAGTAAGGCCCAATAGAACGAGCGTGAACTTTATCGTCAACCATGTGAATCAACTTCATTACATACATGTATCCAACTGTAACTGGAGTTGGGAATGGCAAACCTGTTCGTCCATCATAAATTGTCATTTGTCCAGATTCTGGTAAACCTGCCAATTTCAATTCTCTCTTAACATCTTCTTGGCTTGCACCAATTAATGCTGGAGTAATAGCTAAATATCCTAATGTGTGAGCTGCAAGACCTAAGTGAGTTTCCAAAATTTGTCCCAAGTTCATACGAGAAGGAACAGACAATGGAGAAATAACTAAATCAACTGGAGTTCCATCCGCCAAAAATGGCATTTCTGCTTCTGGCAAAACTTTTGAGACAACTCCTTTGTTTCCATGTCTTCCTACCAATTTGTCTCCAACTTTTGCTTTTCTATTTTCAGCAACTTCAACTTTAATTCTCTTTATAACTCCTGGTTCTAATTTATGTCCTAAATCTCTTGAGAAAATAGTTACATTAATAACTTTTCCATTTTTTCCGTGTTCCATTCTCAAAGAAGAATCTTTAACATCTTTTGCTTTGTCTCCAAAAATAGCTCTTAACAATCTTTCTTCAGGCGTTAATTCTGCTTCTCCTTTTGGCGAAATTTTTCCAACCAAAATATCATTTGGACCAACCGATGCTCCAACTCTTATAATTCCCTCTTCATCTAAATCTTTTAATTTTTCTTCTCCAACGTTTGGAATATCACTTGTTGTAACTTCGGGCCCAAGCTTTGTTTCACGCACATCACAAGTAAAATCTTCAATATGAATAGATGTAAATTCATCTTCTTTTCCAAGTCTTTCTGAAATTGTCATTGCGTCTTCAAATCCTCCTCCTCTCAAAGGTAAGAAACAAACTAACACGTTTCTACCCAAAGCCAAACGGCCTTGTGAGATAGCTGCACCATCGGCAATAACATCTCCTTTTTTAACTTTTTCACCTTTTTCAACAATTGGTTTTTGGTGAAAACATGAGTATTGGTTAGTTCTTACAAATGTTTGCAATTCATAATCTTCTTCTCTAGCTGGTTTTTTACCAGAAGCTTCGTATTTAACTAAAATGTGTTGTCCATCAACTTCTTTAATAACTCCATCAGCTTCAGCCAAAATAACTTGCCCTGAATCTCTGGCAACATTTCTTTCTGTTCCTGTTCCAACTAAAGGAGCCTCTGGTTTTATGAGAGGTACTGCTTGACGTTGCATGTTTGATCCCATCAACGCACGAGATGCGTCGTCGTGGTTTAAGAATGGAATTAATGAAGTAGCAACTGAAATAAATTGTTTTGAAGAAACATCAATATAGTCAATATCTGAAATTCTAACTTCTTCTGGTTCTCCTTTAACTCTAGCCTCAACTTTATCTGGAGCAACTTCTGGAAGAATTTTTAATGCATCTGTAAGTGGAACTGAAGCTGGGGCAACATTATGCCTTTCTTCTTCTTGTGCTGATAAATATTCTACTTCATCAGTTACTTTTCCATTTTTAACTTTAAAATATGGGGCTTCAATAAATCCATAAGGATTAATTCTAGCAAATGTTGCCAAGTGACCTACCAAACCAACGTTTGGCCCTTCTGGTGTTTCAATAGGACAAATTCTTCCATAGTGAGATGGTTGAACGTCTCTAACTTCAAAACCTGCTCTTTCTCTTGTTAATCCACCAGGTCCTGTTGTTGTTAAACGTCTTTTGTGCTCTAATTCTGCCAATGGATTTTCGTTATCCATGAATTGGGAGAATTGCGAAGATGTAAAGAATTCTTTAACAACAGCAATTAATGGTCTTGGGTTTATAAGTTGTATTGGAGTAATCGTGCTGGCTTCCAATGTGGACATTTTGTCTTTGATAATTCTTTCCATTCTCATTAATCCAACTCTCAATCTGTTTTGCAAAAGTTCAGACAATGTTCTTACTCTTCTATTTCCCAAGTGGTCAACTTGGTCAGCTTTGGCCATTGGGTCGTTGTTCAACCTAATAACTTCCTTAACAACCTCAACTATATCTTCAATTTTTAACATTCTGTCCTCCTTCTTGATTTCTTTGTTTAAATCTTTAGGAGCTAAACCAGGCAATCTTAACCAAGTCTTCCATCTTCCAACTTTCGACAAGTCATATCTGTCAAAGTTAAAAAACATATTAAAAATTAAATCTTGGGCTGTATCTGGAGTGACTAAATCACCTGGGCGCAATCTTCTGTAAACTTCAACTAAAGCTTCCTTTTGATCTTTGCAAGTATCGCGCTTTAAAGTTTCTGCAATATATTTAATTTCTCCTGTGTCAACATCGGCGAAAGTTTTTTCAACTTCTTTAATGTCTTTCAAACCCAATGCCATAAGTAAAGTTGTTGCTGGGACTTTTCTCTTTCTGTTTATTTTAACTCCAATAAATCCTGATTCTTCTGTTTCAAATTCAAGCCAAGCTCCTCTGTTAGGAATAATTTTAGAACCAAAATAATTTTTTCCGCGCCAAAGCCTTGCAGTAAAGAAAGCTCCAGGGCTTCTAATAAGCTGTGAAACAATGACTCTTTCAACTCCGTTTACAACAAAAGTCGCCCTTTCTGTCATGACAGGGAAATCTGCTAAATAAACCTCTTGCTCTTTAACTTCTTTAGTTTTAAGGTTTACTAATTTTATTTTTACCCTTAAAGACGCTTCAAGAGAACCATTGTTCTTTTTAGCATCTAGACCGTTTTTATAATTTGGCTTCGAGAGTTTATAGTCACCGAAATATATTTCAAATTCTTTTCCGGTGTAATCTCTAATTGGAGAAATTTCTTCAAGAAGTTCTTTTACTCTAACTTCCCAGAAATCTTCATATGCCTCTTTTTGCATTGTCAAAAGATGAGGCGTTGAAAACTGAATTTTTGATTTTGAAAAATTCTTTACCTTGCTGATTTTTTCTGCCATTTATAAATTGAACGGAGAATAGTTCACGCTCCGTATTAAAATTATTTAAAAAAACTTTTTTATAAAACTTATATTTTAAATTGAGATCAATAAATGCCGGCTATAACAACAAAAAATTTCGGTATTCAAAATAACCGAAAATTATATCTTTTAGATTTT
>Ga0247841_10003481_pt1 | contig 29035 bp, 19 predicted proteins | sample LaCruzMarch2015__2_FD_192410 | JGI IMG/M metagenome (GOLD analysis project Ga0247841, IMG submission 192410) | Freshwater microbial communities from meromictic Lake La Cruz, Castile-La Mancha, Spain - LaCruzMarch2015_18m | ecosystem: Environmental > Aquatic > Freshwater > Lake | place: Spain... | reverse complement strand
TCTTTTTGTCCTAACATCTATTTCTTCTTCTTTTATTCTTTGACTTTTGATTACTGTTTTATTAGCTATTCTTATGCCAAAAAAAATAATCCCCCTCTATTTCTCCCCGAGTTGTGCAACACGCTCTAACGTACTGAGGGAGAGCGTCGGACTAATTCAAAATTATTAATTCTTGATTAGTAATTAGTCCTTTATGCATCTCAGACTCCCCCCAGAGTCAAACGCATATTCCGTAATAGCCGTCTGTGAGTAATTCCCCGTCAGATAAAAGACGTCAGCGTGCGTTGCACTCTTCATCTCCGAAGTCCATAGAACCGTCATGTTATTAAGGGACTGGAAAGAGCCGTCACTAAATCGTCCCCCCGCCAGCAGAGCTGAGAAACCCGATTCATTAGTCCCCTGTCCCAGGGCTATTCCCTGGTCGTTCCTCTTCAGCATATTCCCATTCCCGTTCACAGTCTCATTAAGCGTTTGGAAATCGGTTTTTGCAGGGATATGCCACCCCGGCGGACAAATCCCCCGGGCACCCACCATTGAAGAATATCCCATCGCCTCGCCCCACTGATAAAGCCCTCCGTATATTGTGCAGTTCGACTCAATATCGTCATAGCAGTATTTTTCAGGCTTGGAATTGTTAAGCTGTTCAATGGCCCCCGCAATCATCGTCCCCACATTCAGGTTTTCCTTAAACCAGCACTGGTTTCCCATCTGAACTGTATTGTAAGTCTGCCCCTCGTATGTCACTGTCGGCGTTCCGGTGCAGGGTATATTCCCCATCACCAGCTTAAAATTCCATACGGAAGACCAGGCAGATGATCCTGCATTATTTGTCGCGCTTACGCGCCAGTAATACCCCGAGGAAAAACTAAGTCCTGCGCATAAATAGCTTGTGGCAGAAACTAATTTATTTACGACGAGAGTCGCAAACGTATTGCTCTCCGAAACCTGCAGTCTGTAACCAGTTGCACCGTAAGAACTGTTCCATATTAGCATTGGTGCAATCGGCTGATTCTTGGAACCGTTGGCCGGTGATAAAAGTTCAGGCGTTTCAGGCAATCCGGTGTATGTAATGAAAGACCACGCCGCTGAAGGACCGGAAGACCCCACTCCGTTCGTCGCGTATACTCTCCAGTAATAAGTTGTGCCGTAAGTCAGTCCCCCTGCCTGAAAACTTATTCCCGATGTTGTCTGGTTAATTAGCAGAGTGGCAAAAGAACTAACCGCTGAAACCTGCACCCTGTAGCCCGAAGCCAGCGCAGCACTTGCCCAACTTAACGTTGGGGTTAACGTCTTCATTGTTGATCCGTTGGACGGTAATGAAAGGACTGGTGCATCCGGTAAACCACTGTATGTGGTGAAAGAGCGTACCCCCGAAAAATCCGATGACCCGATAGCATTTACAGACTTTACACGCCAGTAATAATTTGTTGAATAGGTCAGTCCCGTGAGCTGATAATTGGTCGAAAACAAAGTTTCGTTAAATATAAGCGTATCAAATGTAATGCTCTTTGAAACCTGGCAGATATAATATTCTGCTGCCGTAACAATATTCCAGATTAGCGTAACCGGGAACGTAAGGTTTGTCGCCCCGTTTGCAGGGTAATTCGGTACAGGCACCCCCGGCGTATCCGTCCCTACCGTGTAGAATAAACGTGGTATTGAAAATACTGAACTCCCTCTTTTATTAGTTGCGCCCACCCGCCAGAAATAACGGGTTGAGTCATTCAGCCCCGTAATCTGATGCGATGTTCCCTTAATATCAGTAATGCTGTAAACAAGCGGAAAAAATGAACCGCTCTCCGAAACCTGTAAATTGTAAGATACAGCCCCGCTGCTTGGATCCCAGAATAAAGTTAGCGAAACCGGTTGATTAAAAGCTGAGTCTGCCGGAGATAAAAGAGTCGTCACATCCGGAAGCGAACCCCCCGTAGGTGCCGTTTTGAAGGACCATATAGCCGACCACTCCGTCCCGGTATCTGCTTTTACCCGCCAGTAATAATTTGTTGTATCACTCAGCCCCGTAACAAGTCTCCCCGTTGCCCCGGCAATAGTACGGTCAAAAACAAGAGTGCTGAAAGCTGTATCAATAGAGACCTGCAGTAAATAAGATGATGCTCCCTCAAAAGCATTCCAGGTCAATATTACGGGGAATGCCACATCAGAAGCCTTGTCAGCGGGTGAAAGCAGGGTGGGGGCAGTTGGGGTCGGATCAGGGTCAGGGTTGACCGGATTACCTCCATCCTTACACGAATTGAAAACAAGCAGAATAAAAAAAACTACCGGGAACAAATACTTCATAAACCTGCCTTCGCTGGAAAACCAATGACATTATGCAAACATTTTATCTTCTTTCTTTCTTCTTCTTTCCGTAATTTCATATTATGATTTCTGAAATTCTTTTTTCACCACAACAAAAAGTAAAGATATGCAAATAATTAAACTCATTTCCTTTGCGTGCCTGTGGTTCCTTCTTAATTCCTGCACAACCGAGCAAAACAAAGGCTACCACGACTTCATAATCTATGTCGACGAGATCTTTCTTCCCGACACAATTTCCGTTAACGATACTCTTTCAATTAAATTTAACGGCCTTATCGGAACCGACGGTTGCCACACCTTCAAGCATTTTGACGTAGCATCAAGCGGCTCCACTCTTAACATTACCCTCTGGGGCACAAAACCCGTTATCAATCCAGGCTGCAATAAAATTATGGTTTACCTGGACGGAAAAGAATATAAAACCAAATTCAGCAAACCCGGCTTATATAAAATCATAGTCACTAAGTCGGAAAATCACTTCATTACTGATTCTGTATTAGTGAAGCAATAGTTGAATATGATTAAATCGGTATCATTAACTAAATTGTTTTAACCGTTTATTTTTAGAAAATGTCAGTCAGCAGATCCGTCAACTGACGGAGACTAATTCCTAATTAATAATTATTAATAGCTTGTTGAATCTATTTTCACTTTCCCCCTGAATACCCAGTATATACTTATGGTATATGCCAGCACAAAAGGAATCCCGATGATTGCGATGATTAGCATTGTTTGTAAAGTTCCCTGCGATGATGCCGCATTGTAAATAGTCAGATTATAGGATGGATCAATTGTTGATTTTACAAAGTTCGGAAATAACCCGATTGCAAATATGCTCATCAGTGCAAGTATGCTTATGCAGGATGAGAAAAATGCCCGTCTGTCAGCTGACGGATTCCCTGCATGCATCTCCCTTGGTATATTGGCTATTGCCAGCATATTCACTATTGCAATTATAAAAAATGCAGGATGTTCCTTAAAGGGAATCACCATTCCGGGATAATAAATCAGGGTAGCCATTGTCACTGAGACGTAGCAGATTACGAAAAATATTATTGCATTGGTTGTCCACCCCTTGATCGTCTTTTGAACTTCACCTTCCGTTTTCATGGTCAGATAAATTGCCCCGTGCATCATAAATAACGCTAACGTCGTAATCCCCACCAGTACTGTAAATGGGGTTATCAAGCTCATAAATGTTCCTGCAAATTCTTTGTCGGCTCCTACAGGAACCCCCGTAATTATATTCCCTACTGCCACCCCCATCAGAAAAGCAATAAGGATGCTTGAAATCGAAAAGGCAACATCCCATGATTTTCTCCACCACTCCATCGGCTGCTTGCTTCTGAACTCTATCCCAACTGCCCGGAATATGAGCATAAAAAGGAGTAGCATGAATGCAGTGTAAAATCCTGAAAATACTGTTGCATACACTTCCGGGAAAGCCGCGAATATTGCTCCCCCTCCCGTTACCAGCCACACTTCATTCCCGTCCCAAACAGGACCAATTGAATTCAGCAGTACCCTTCGATTGTTGTCTCCTTTCATAAAAAGATGGAGTGCCCCTACTCCCAGATCAAATCCGTCAAGCATTGCATATCCCGTTAACAGGACTCCGATTAGAATAAACCATATTGTGTTTAAGTCAAATACAAATTCCATTTTATTTCCGTTTTAACTTTTTATTAAAATCCCTGACACTCCTATGACGCGTCGGACTCCTGACTGATAACTGGCTCTGTTGCATCCGGCCCGTGTTTTATTTTTTCATTTAACAGGAAGATAAAGAGTGTGAAGAGCAAGGCATATATGCAAGTGAACAAAATCAATGAAAATAATACCTGATTGGCTTCCACTGATTTTGATAAGGCATCCGAAGTCCTTAACAAATTATAGACAATCCATGGCTGCCTCCCGATTTCTGCCGAGAACCACCCCATTTGGTTCGCGATCTGAGGAAGCATTACCGCAAAAACAAATATCTTCAATAGCCATCCTCTTTGGAATAGTCTCCCCCGGTATAAAGAAAATAATGCAAGCAGGCTTAATCCTATCATTGCCATCCCTATTGCCACCATTAGATGATACGTCTGGAACACTATATTTATTGGGGGAAGATTTTTCTCATCAAATGACTTTAGCCCTTTTACGGGTGCATTGAAATCATAATATATTAAAAACGAAAGGAACTTCGGAATGGCAACTCCAAAATTCACTTCTCTCTTATTCTCATTAACCCATCCGAATAAGTACATATCTGCTGCACTGCTGCTGTCGTAATGCGCTTCAAATGCGGCAAGCTTTTCCGGTTGATTCCTGCTTACTCCAAGTGCACTCCGGTGACCTGTGTATAACTGGAATAGCGATGCAAATACGGCTATACCCAGACCTACCTTGAAAGAGTTTTTCGCAAACTCCGAATGTTTATTTTTTAATATATAAAATGCCGCGATACTCATCATTAGAAAAGCCCCAGCAAGCCATGCTCCCGACAATGTGTGAATCAGTCTTTCCACGGATGAAGGATTGAATACCATCCCCCAGAAATCCGTTATCTCTGCCCTGGCATTCATTCCTTCTCCAACTATTTGATACCCTGCAGGTGTCTGCATCCACGAATTGGCAACCACTATCCATACCGCACTCATCATGGAACCGAGCGAGACCATTATTGTTGAGAAAAAATGGACTTTGGGAGAGACCCTATTCCAGCCGAAAACAAGAATTGCAAGAAAACCGCTTTCAAGGAAAAATGCGAAAATCCCTTCCGCGGCAAGCGCGCTTCCAAAGACATCCCCCACATATCTCGAATATGTTGCCCAGTTGGTTCCAAATTCGAATTCCATTACTATCCCCGTTGCCACACCAAGCGCAAATGTCAGGGCGAATATCTTTACCCAGAATTTCGTCATTTGCTGCCATACCGGGTTTTTTGTCTTCAGGTATATTCCCTCCATGATTACAAGTGCAACTCCAAGCCCTATGCTCAAAGGCGGATATATATAGTGAAATGATATTGTGAGGGCAAACTGCAAGCGGGAGAGTATTTCTACATCCATGTTTCGTTCCGTTTATTTCTGTTGTGACTTAAATCTATTTTGTAAAATTAATCTTTAATGCGAAATAAACAAAATAAATTTTTCCTGATAATTAAAGCTTTAAATACTTCCTCTTAAAACATTTATTTCATTAAAATCATTTTTTTCGAGCTGACGAATTCCCCTGCTCTTAACACATAAAAATATACTCCGCTTGATAATTATGAATTATGAATTGTGAATAATAAGAACCGGGTTGTTGTTCCTCATTTACTAAAGTGGCGACTTCGTTTCCGAGTATATCGAAGACTTTAAGAGTTACAAAACTCTTTACCGGTATCTGATAGCTGATCATTGTGGAAGGATTAAACGGATTAGGATAATTCTGCAGGAGTTCAAAACTTGAAATAACGGGATCATTATCTCCAACTTCTGATGAAGGATCTTCGATGATTCGTGCCTCCCCTCCTACCGGATACTCTGCTGCTGATACCACACCCGTTAAACCTTGCTGAATATAACTTAGCAACATTTGTTGAAGTGTAACACCAAGGGAAGTAACCGCTGCCTGTCTGAATGGATATTGATCACCTCCCCTTGCCATAAAATCATTCGTTGCAATTGATACAGAGGGGGCGGATGGAGAAACCACTCCTTCGAATACAATATAAGTGCCACCAAATGGTCCGCTGTTTAATCTTATCATCCGGATTCTCTTACCCGGAATTAAAACGTTTCCTGAATTATCAAGCACTTGCGCTTGTGCGTATGGATTAAATATTATTTTCATTCCGGATATATGAGAAAATCTCCCTTCAATATTCTCAATACGGGAAACAGAGTTTTCCATTATTTCCTTAAATTGTTGCGGGGGTATATTTTCTGCAATTGATACAAAGTTTGGAAAGGGAAGAATTGAAAACGTCGTAAGTTCTGAGATATTTCCGGCAGGAAGGATATTATTGTTTCTTATGCCACCTCCGTTTTGTAATGCTATATCGGGAATTGGTGCCCCGTACAAAGTGGCAAGTTGATTCGCTTTCCAGAGCATTGCATCTGCCGTCAAATTTCCCAGATTCGTCTCTTTAGTCCTTATATTGGTATATTGCCCGTCCAGCTCAACTTCTGAAGTTCCGATAACATTGCTTGCAAGTGCATTCAGAGATGTTTGCAGGGGATTGATTATGGTGGTTTCAATAAATTGATTTGGTTCTACTGCATCAGGATAGGAACCCCCCGCTATCCTGACCGGACCGCTTTCCGGAGCCACATTTGTTATTACTCCCGAAATGTTGAAATCTAAAGATAATTTACCGATATATTTATTCTCCGGACCGGTTTTAACAAGATAAACCGGATGATTCAGTGAATTAGTCAGGATTAATGGATAGTTTCCATATATCAAACCTTCATCTCCCGGAACAAGCAGGCTGTTTTGATTTGCAAGAATCTCATAGTCATGCCCGGAAACCACTATGTCAACCCCTCTCGTTAGTTTTATTATCAGTGAGTCCTGCCTTATCCCCTGATAATTACTTAACAATATTATTTTGTTAACACCCTGATTTGTCAGTGTGTCAACTAATGAATTTATTATAGCAACCACATTTGTATCAACCGTAACATTTCTCGGGCTGGCGAGTGTTTTCAATTCCGGGGATATTACCCCAATAATACCGATTTTCTCTCCTCCCACATTCAGAATTAAATATTTTTTTATTCTACCGGACAGTAATAACTGATTAAGAGTGTCTTCGGGAGAAAAATTAAGATTCGATGAAACAAATGATGTCTGATTAGTCTGGAATCCGTTAATGAACCTTGCTGTCACATCAGGACCAAAGTCAAATTCGTGATTTCCGAATCCAATGGCATCATAATTAATAAAGTCAAGTGCTCTCGAGTCATAATAATACTGGTTTCCGGGAAGTTGCTGGCTTATATAAAATTCCGGGCCGGCAAGGATATTATTACCCGGCGAAAGGGTTATGACATTATACCCGTCTCTTAGACACCCTGCTTTTAATGAGTCATACATGGTTTTTAATTTGGATACTCCCCCAAAGTCTTCCTGACCAATTGTAGTTGGTCTGATATGTTTCGATTTCGCATCGTTATTATGAAGAATCGTCAGTCGGTATGTCTGCGAATTAAGGTTTATCACAAACAGGATTATGATAATTAATAGCAATGATAATTTTGATAATTTCATAAAATCTCCGAATTAGCTAAGTGCAAAATAATCGTTAATAATATTCTCTATTTAAGCAAGATCATCTTCTCTGTTGCTGTAAAATCCCCTGCTCTCAATGTATAAAAATATACACCGCTAGATAATTGTGAATTATCCCGCCCAAGGCGGGACAGGTGAATTTTGAATTGTGAATAATAAGAACCGGGCTGTTGTTCCTCATTTACTAAAGTGGCGACTTCGTTTCCGAGTATATCGAAGACTTTAAGAGTTACAAAACTCTTTACGGGTATCTGATAGCTGATCACTGTTGACGGATTAAACGGGTTTGGATAATTCTGCATCAGCTTAAATTCGTTTACCACAATATTTTCTTCTTCATAATTTGCTGAAGGATCGGCAATAATTCTTCCTTCTCCTCCCACAGGGTACATCGCAGCGGTAACACTGCCGGATAATCCAAGACTAATGTATTTTGCCAGTGACTGCTGATCTGTTACACCCAGTATCGTGAAAGCTGCACCCCTGAATGGATACTGGTCTCCTCCTTTTGCCAGGAAATTAATGATGGCAATTGATACCGCCGGAGCTGATGTATTAACAACTCCGTTTTGCACAATGTATGTCCCGTTATTCAGACTTACTTCCAATATTCGTTTCCCCGGAACTATTGCATTCCCCGAATTGTCAAGCACTTGCGCCTGCCCGTTCGGATTGTATATCATTCTCAATCCGGAAATTTGAGCAAATCTCCCTTCAACTGTCTGGACCCGTGAAACTGAATTTTCTAAAATCTCTTTTAATTGCTGCGGCGGTATGTTACCCACGATAGATGTGAAATTTCCAAAAGGTGCAATTGAAAAAGTTGTTAGTTCAGATAGATTGCCAACCGGGAGAACATTATTATTCCTTATTCCGCCTGCATTATGCATCGCTATTTCAGGAACCGGGACTCCGAAAGAAGATGCAAGTTGCTTCCCCTGCCATAGAATTGCATCTGCCATAAGGTTTCCAAGATTTGTCTCTCCGGTTCTGATATTACCCATAATTCCGTCAAGTTCAACTTCAGTTGTCCCTATTATATTGCTTGCAAGCGCATTTAAGCCGTTCTGTAAAGGGGTGATAATATTTGTCTCAATTTCCTGATTTTTCATTACTGCATCCGGATATGAGCCTCCTGCAACCCTTACCGGACCACTTTCCGCACTGACATTTGTAATAACTCCGGAAGAATTGAATTCAAGTTCCAGATTTCCAATGTATTTAAAATCAGGACCTGTCTTCACAAGATAAACAAGTTCATTCAGTGAGTTCGTAAGGACTAAAGGATAATTCCAGTATACAGAAACTGAATCCCCGGGAACAAGTATATTGTCCGGGTTTGCAAGAAATTCATAATCGTCAGCCGATACAACCACATCAATTCCTCTTGTCTGTTTAATAATCACAGAATCCTGTTTTATACCCTGATAATTACAAAGAAGAATTATTTTATTAACGCCCAGGTTGTTTAATGTATCAACAAGTCCGTTAATTATCGTGGCTACAGCAGTATCAACTGTTATATTTCTTGGACTGGAAAGTGTTTTTAATTCAGGTGAAAGCAGACCTATTATTCCGATTTTTTCCCCTCCTGCAGTTATAATTTTATATCTCTTTATTCTGCCTGCCAAAAAAAGATCATTAAGGCTGTCCTCCTGTGAAAAATTTATGTTTGACGATATGAAAGTGGTCTGACCGGATTGAAATCCGTGAATGAATCTGGCTGTTACGTCAGGCCCGAAATCAAATTCATGATTACCAAATCCCATAGCATCATAATTTATCTTATCCATTACCCTTGAATCATAGTAACTCTGATCCCCCGGGAGCTGCTGGCTGATATAAAATTCAGAACTCGCAAGTATATTATTCCCCGGAGATAAGGTTATTACGTTATATCCTTTTCTGCTTCCCCTTGCTTTCAGCGAATCATATAAGGTCTTAAACCTGGCTGCTGATCCAAACTCCTGCTGACTTGAAAGTGTGGGTTTTATAAGTTTGGATTTCGCATCATTACTGTGCAGTATTGTCAGGCGGTAATTCTGTGAATTGATATTTACACTTAAAATTAAGAAAATAATCGAAAGATATATGAATCTGACGTTGTACAACATTACGGCTCCATTTCCACTCCGGTGCTTTACGTCATCTGACGGACGCCGGACTCCTGATTTATAAAATTATTCTTTACTCTAATATTCCTTTTATTACTCTGATAAACTCCTTGGCGTGACGCTGAAATCCAATATCGTTCGGATGAACCCCGTCGACTGTTCCCTCGCCGTCGCTTCCGAGCAATTCTTTCCCTTCCAGAAAATAAATATTTTCTAAACCTTCTTTTTGCATTTTTTCATATATCCCCATAAGGATTTTACTCTTGGGGCTTGGGGACGAGTAATTATATTTACTATCCTCCACGAGAAGGATTGGTGTTTCGGGTCTTTTTGATCTGAGATACCTGACAAATGGTTCTACCCTATCTCTTACAAGCTCATCTGTCATATTCCACAGACAGTCCAGAATGTACAGGGATGCATCAACTTCAGAAATTAAATGCGCCATTTCAATTTCCATTTTTCCGCTACCGGAAAACCCGAGATTGATCACTCTGTTGTTCAGTTTTCTCTGTACAATTGAAGTGTGAACTAATCCCGGCCTGCTTGCACATCCCCCCTGGGTTATTGACGTACCGTAGAAGAGAATGGGTAATTTTTCTTTATTGAATAATCCGGCGGGAGATATATTCTTATCTTTTGGAATTCCGATCTCTAACTTTTTTACCCCGTTATAAAGGGGTAAATAAAGAATGTAATCTGATTCTGCTTTCTCCTTTAATGAATCCTTAAAAACGGAGGAGGAAGTCAGTGTGGGGCTTGGTCTCCCGTTTCCCACAAAAATCCAGGAATCGTTCCCTGTTCTTCTGTATAAATCAACCCCGCTTACTCCCGTTGCAGGCATGTGAGGGAGAGAGATCATTGCATTGTTAAGAGTCCAGTTTACCAGGATGAACTTTGAATCTGTTGAGAAATCAACTGATATACCTGCACTGTTCCTGGAAAGGCGCCATACTTTTTCGGGAACAAGATCTTTTGCTCTGAGAGGCAATCTGTCAAAAGTGGAATCTGTGTCTGTCCAGCCCTTTCCTTCAATAGTAAAGCACCGGGCATCGTACCAGACAGTATCCCCGCTCACTCTGATCAGGGAATCAGGGAAGTTAATTTCCGCGCGAAGCAGCGGGAATAATAAAATCACAAATAAAAAAAGTCTTATCATACTAACCAAACAATCAAGTGGAATTTGAGCAATTCAAATTCCACTTAAGTATATAATAATCTGACGAAATTTTATGAAGTGGCTTTTTCCAGCTTCTTCATAATTGTAAAAATAAATGCTGCAGATATTAAACAGCAGACAACAAAAACAGACCAGACTTGCCAGATTGCAATAGTAACCCAGAGTGAACTACCAACAAAAAGGAGTTGATTACCAATAGCAGTTGCACCCAGCCACCCTCCCTGCATAAGTCCCTGGAATCTGGGCGGAGATACTTTGGATACAAATGAAAGTCCCATTGGGCTTAAGAATAACTCGGCAATTGTAAGAATAAAATATGTGCCGATCAGCCAGTTTGCCGATATTCGGTCGGGTGATGGCGAGCCGCCAAGTTCTGAAGGACTCATCAGATTCATTGAACCAAGAACCATAATCATAAAACCAACTGCAGCAAGTATCATTCCTATTCCGATTTTGCGCGGTGTGGAAGGTTCTATGCTTTTTTCTCTAAGCATCGCAAAGAGTTTCACTACAACAGGAGTAAGAACAACGATAAAGATCGGATTAAATTGCTGGAAAAGTTCGGGTTCAATTGGATTAGCGCCTGTGAATGATGAATTGAAGTAATATACAAGATATGCGCCGATAACCACACAGCTTCCTCCTATCGCCCTGCTGACATTAGATGACTTCTTGCCGAGAACGAAAATAAATCCGTATAAGACAGCAAGAATAGATAAGAATGACCATAAGTTGAAAAAATTATTGGTAAATGCATCCACCGCTTTAACCGTATAATCGCGGGCAAAATAAGTTAGAGTGAGACCGTTCTGATGGAAAGACATCCAGAAGAAAATTACAACGAGGAATACCAAACCAAGCGCTGTTAATCTTGATTTCTCTTCTTCCTTACTCATTTGCTGGATTTTAGAATCTGACCCGGCATTTAATTTTTTCCTGTCAGGCAGATAATTCTTGAAAAATATATATGCTAAGAGAGAGATGAGCATTGCTATTGCCGCAATACCAAATGCATAATTATAACCGGTGCTAAAAACGTTTATATAATTCTGTGCAAATGCGGTTAAGTTTGTAACCGGCGCTGTGGAAACACTATTCGCTAATTCCTGAAATTTCGTAGTATCGCCAAGCGAACCATTCATCATTTGGTTACAGAGGGAAGGAAGATCGGCATCGTATTTTAAGCCTTGTGTTCCCAGATACCAGGTTCTGATTCCTCTGGCAGCATTTGGCGCAAAAAATGCACCAACATTAATTCCCATATAGAAAATGCTGTATGCCGTATCTCTGAGCGCAGAGTATTGAGGATTGTCATACATCTGACCGACAAGTGCCTGCAGATTACCTTTGAACAGTCCATTCCCAAATGCGATTGTGAATAGACCTATCAGCGCAACTGTCAAACCGAAACCGGGTATTGCCATTAAGATATAGCCCGCAAACATAATGACTATTCCCATCATTATAATTCCCTTGTAATTCTGGGTGCGGTCTGCCAAAAATCCTCCGAGAAGGGCTAATGCGTAAATAGAAAAATAAAAAATGGAATAAATGATTCCGGCTCTGTCTGCCGAGAGGTCAAATTTCGCCTGGAGAAACATTACAAGAATAGCCATCATGGTATAAAAACCAAATCGCTCTCCCATATTGGCGAAAAAGGCTACATACAGTCCTTTTGGGTGTCCTTTAAACATACTTTTCCTTGATTATGATATAAATAGTGATTATTTACTGCAAATTATTAAATTATTTAAATAAATAATAATTATTCCAAATATATCAAACAAGAATTATATTACCAATTAAAATAATTAAAGTTTTTCAGCGAGAATGTTTAATAATTATCTGGTCTTACGCAAATTAACGAAGGAAACGGACGCCTTATTCAGGGAGATGGACCTGATGGAAGTCTTTACGCAGGAAAAGAACTGTTTAATTCTGACTTTCAGAGGGACAAATGACAAGAGTCCTGTTTCCCCAAGCCTGGTGATTTCTGTCAATTCTGTCAGGCCGTTTGTTTACTGGCGGGATGCTTATCACAGGGCAAAGAAGAACAGTATTGATTTTTTTACTGAGTATCTCCCCTCACGGCTTAAAAATATATCAATTGCTGATTATGAAAGGATTATCAGAGTTTCATTTGAGAAATTTGATATTTATATAGTTTTTCGGGGACCCCTGAGTAATGTTATTCTTATCAACAGTGCCGGAGAAATAATTACTTTCAAATCTGAAACGGATGAGAACTTAATTACAATTATTGATTCAGTTGAATCAGCTGTTTTTAATAACTACCTGCCGCCAATTATTCTCCCCGTGGGATCCGGAAAAGAAACCCTTCGACAGACAATCCCTTTCTTCTCAAAAGAGATTATGGCTGAATTAGTTTTCCGTGAGACTCCGGTAAATTCCGGCACCGCCAATTCGATGATAAATGAGATTTTATCAGGAAATATTTCCGTTTTCAGGGACGCAAACCGTAAGGAGATTCATCTGCTCCCCTCCTCCTTCAGCTTTATTAAGCATAACAATCCGGATATTGAAGAAGTTCTTTTGCCATCTGTCAATGATGCCGTAAGATATTACCTGAATAACCTTGGCAAATTCAACTCATTTACATCCTTATATAAGAAACTGGATAAATTCATTTCTACAAATTTAGAGCAGTTGTCCGGAAAACTTAATCAGCAGGATTTGCGCATCTCCCTCCCCTCCCGGGAAGAAGAATATAATAAACTCGGAAACCTTCTTCTGATCAATATCGGCAAATTTTCCCGCGGGGATTCATCAGGAATTGTTGAGGATGTTTATAATAATAATGAATTATTAACTGTTCCTTTGAAAATCACACTCTCGCCACAGGAAAATGCCCGGAATTATTTTGATAAAGCCAGGGGAGAGAAAATCTCATTAGAAAAATACCGCAAATTGAAATCAGTGACAATAAAAAGATATGACCAATTCAGGGAATTGAGCGACAGATTAAATAATTCATCTAAATATGAAGAATTGACAGAAATTAAGAAAGAATCCGGCATGGAAGAAAAAGAGTTTACCACTGAAGAAAATGAATTGTTAAGCAAATTCCGGCATTTTATTTTAGCCGGCAAATATCACGTTTATGTCGGAAAAGATTCAGCCGCAAATGATTTATTGACTCTCCGTTTCGCCAGACCAAATGATTTGTGGTTTCATGCAAGAGGCTATGCAGGATCCCATACATTATTAAAAGTTGAGAATTCTAAAGAAGGGGTACCAAAAGAGATTATTAAAAGAGCAGCTTCAATTGCCGCTTTTTACAGCAAGGGTAAAACTTCAAAGCTCGTCCCGGTAAGTTACACTTTTAAAAAATATGTGACAAAGCGAAAAGGACTCGAAGCCGGTCAGGTTATGCTTACCAAAGAACAGGTTGTTATGGTAAAACCGGAAATCCCGGAAACACAGGATTAGAAGAATTATCCCCCCTCCTCTATACGTCAACTATTGAATCCGTTGGGTAGCGGACTTAAAATAATCTCTCCTACGTTGTGCAGCATGCTCTTAAAGAAGATGTAGTAAGGTGTAGTAACGTAGTAAGGAATTTTCCCGATATATATATAAATATTTATTATTATTATATAATAGTAACTTTTAGTTACTACTGTTACTACGTTACTACAAATGGCGTTTTTAAGCGATAAACGAAGCTTTTTGTAGTAAGGTACTCCTCTGCCCTGCCTTACTACAGTTACTACATTCCGGTGGATTTGGGGAGTTTTGCGACTTATATGGGAGAGGGTTTTGGGAGTGTTTGATCGAAGTTGTATCGAAGTTAGAGGGAAAGTTATAAAGTTATAAGGTTATAAAGTTCGTAAAGTTATAAAGGAAATCCACCCGTCGGACTGGACGGATAATTCTTAATTATTTGGCTATTAGTCAATCTTTTTTTGCCTAAAATTAAAGTTTGACTAGAAAAGTCTTGGCTTCCGGTAGGCATCGCCGACATATCTGCTACTCTTCCGAGCCTTCTCACCACTTTTTTTAGACAAATTGATTAAGAGTTTTTAAGTAAAAATTTATAAAAGGGGGAAATGGGTAACTAGTCAATCAAGTCAGGCTAAGAAATAAAAGTAAAAGTGAGTGACATGGCGCGCGCCCCTCGCGAAAGGAGACGCAAAGCCGTACAGAAGCCAAAAATCATTAGAAAGCTTTAGCTAACTTCAAAAAAAGGGTTGGAAACAGGCAAAATGTTTGGCTAAAAAGATGCCGATGAGAATAATGAACTCCCCCTCTAATTACCCCTCCTCCGACGCTATCGTCAGTTGGTGGTTTGCATTAGAGATAATTTGCGGTAAATGCTGAACTTCCGAAAGTTTTCGGAGGTGAACCCATATTATCTTTTACCGAATTAGTCCGTAGGGCTTGAATTTTAATAACACCCCTTGCCATACAGTTTTTATAGTCCGTAGGACTTTAACTTTTTCCGGAATTTGCAATAGCCTGCTTGTCAGAGGGGGAATTTTCATCAATCCGGGGGAAAAGGTTAAACCCCTAAAGGGGTAAAAATTGCCGGGGGATTTGTTGTTATGAAAATTTATCCCCTACGGGGAATCCGTCAGTTGACGGACACGTTGGAATTCTTTAATCCGAAGAAGGAGTTTATCTGTTTACATCTGCTTGCATCCCGCTTGCGGGACAGGCTTGCGGGACGGAATCGAGGACACAGGTGTTTTGGCTTTAGCCACATTTTACACACAATGGGGTTAATCGAATGGTTCGGAATCTGCGGTTTTGTTTTGTAGGGGTTCAAAATTTTGAACCCCTACACCCGTCATCATTTACCATTAACCATTAACAATTTGTTCCCTCCACCGCGTCGGAATTCCATTATTCCACTTTTCCATCATTCCATTATTCCTTCAATCTGCGTAATCCTTTAATTTGCTTAATCTGCGGTTCAGACAACTTTCCCTTCATTCCTAATTCCGCATTGTTACTTTTCTTGCCTGTTCATCAGCATGATATGAACTTCTAACCAGTGGGGCACTCTCTACAATCTTAAATCCCATCCTGAGCCCTTCATCTTTATACATCGCAAACTCTTCCGGTGTTACAAATCTGTCAACCGGTAAATGATTTTTGGTTGGTTGCAGATATTGCCCTATCGTAAGTATATCGCAACCGTGAGAAACAAGATCTTTCATTGTATTCAGGACTTCCTCTCTCTTTTCACCAATTCCTACCATTATGCCGCTTTTTGTAGCGAGCCCTCTCTTCTTAAACCAGTTTAGTAAATCAAGCGATCGCTGATATTTGGCTTGCGGGCGCACTGCGTGATAAATCCTTTCAACTGTCTCAAGATTATGATTCAGAATATCCGGTGGATTTTGCATTATAATTTCAAACGCATCCTCCGATCCCTTGAAATCCGGAATTAAAATTTCAATTGTGCATTCCGGAATATCTTTGTTGATCATCTTTACTAATTCCGAGAAAATCGAAGCCCCTCCGTCTGCAAGTTCGTCCCGGTTAACAGATGTGATAACAACATGCCTGAGTTGCAATTTTTTAACTGCATCTGCAACCCGACCCGGTTCATCCAGGTCAGGTTCTTTCGGTAAACCAAGTTTAACATTGCAGAAACCGCAGCTTCTTGTACATGTGTCTCCCAGTATCATGAATGTTGCCGTGCGGTGATTCCAGCATTCCCCCATATTCGGGCAACGTGCCTCCTCACAAACTGTATTTAAGCGGTTCTGCCTCATTAGGTCCCGTACCTCTGCGTAATTTTCCCCTGCAGGAAGTTTTACTTTTAACCATTCCGGCCTTCTTCCCTGTTCTCCCCTCTCTTTTTCTGCCTGTTCCTTATATGATTTCTGATGTTTATTTATTTTCAAATTATTACCTTCAAATTAACTATGCCGTGAAACTTTCCAGGAAGTCTTTTATGGATTTTAAGAATCTTCCACCCAGCATTCCGTCAACTAATCTGTGATCGTGAGAAAGCGAGAGATACATCATCGGCTTGATTGCAATTGAATCAAATCCGTCTGTTTCGACAACCACAGGTCTTTTTACTACTGTACCAACCCCGAGTATGGCTACCTCCGGCTGATTTATTATCGGAGTACCAAACAAGGATCCGAAAACTCCGTAATTTGTTATTGTGAATGTACCTCCTGTTATATCTTCAACAGTCAGTTTTTTGGTTCGGGCACGGTCTGCTAAGTCCCGGATTGACTTCGAAATTCCTATCAGATTCTTCTCGTCTGCCGATTTAATGTTCGGAACAATCAGTCCGTTCGGTTCGACTGCAACTGCTATTCCGATATTATAATATTTCTTAACTAAAATTGAATTTTCCTCAATCGAAGCATTAACATACGGAAACTCCTTTAATGCATTTACAACACCTGTTACAATGAAAGGCATGTATGTGATTCTCACACCTTCATTTTTTTGAAACGATTCCTTATTTGCCTTGATGAAGTTATAAATTTTAGTCATATCAACCTCAACAACTCCGGTTACATGTACTGAAGTATCCCGGCTGTTAACCGTATGCTGCATGATCTTAGTACGGACTATATCCATAGGAATCCGCTCAATTTTTCCGGCTGGAGTATCATAACCCGGGGTATTCTGGGTAGAAATTGATTTTTTGACATGACGCGTCGTTTTACTTAACGCTCCCGTACTTCTTAATTCAATGTATTGCAGGACATCTTTTTTTGTAACTCTTCCGTCAATTCCGGTTCCCTGAACGTTTTCAAGTTCATCCGCCGGAATTTTTTCTGCGTTGGCTATGCTTATTACCAAAGGAGACAGGAACTTAGATGATTTCTTATCTTCTTTGGAAACTTTTGGAGCCGGGATTTCAACCGTAGTTGCGTGCGTTATATTCCCGGCAGCCATATTATTCATAGATAATTCTTCTATAGTCTGTGAAGGTACAACCAAACCGGTTCCTGAATTGGAAATCCGATCCCCTGACGGAGAGATACGGGCAACGACTGTTCCGATCGCAACCGTTTCCTGTTCTTTTACTAAAATATCAATAAGTTTACCTGCTACCGGTGAGGGAACTTCCGTGTCAACTTTATCTGTGCTTATCTCAAATAAGGTTTCTTCAGCTTTAACCGTCTCTCCGGGATTCTTGTGCCATTTAATAACTGTCCCCTCCATAATCGATTCCCCCATTTTGGGCATAACTACTTCTGTTATTTCTCCTCCCTTAACATTTCCCTCCCCATCCTTATTCTCCGTGTATACCGGTGCTTGAGTTTCTTCAGTTTTTGAAGTTTTTTCAGAACTCACAGATGTGTCAATTACTGCCACGACCTTTCCGACTTCAACTGTTTCATTAACGCTGACTAATATTTTTGAGAGTATCCCCTCGGCAAGTGAGGGAACTTCAGTGTCGACTTTGTCAGTGCTTATTTCAAAAAGGGTTTCATCCTTTTTTACAAAATCACCTGCATTCTTGTACCATTTAATAACAGTACCTTCCATAATTGACTCGCCCATTTTTGGCATCGGAACATCGATTAACATATCTGGACCTTTTATATTTTATTAGTTAATAATTGAGCAATGATTTCAGTGAATTATATATTGAGCTCCGTGTTGGCAGGACATCATTTTCAAGTACAGGTGCATAAGGAATATGAGTATCTTTTGCCGCAACCCTTCTTACCGGTCCGTCAAGCAGCTCGAAACAATTTTCACCTATACGGGCTGCAATTTCTGCACCGAATCCCTGAGTTAGTGTATCTTCATGAATCACAATTGCTTTATTTGTTTTCCTTACGGAATTAAATATTGTTTCATTGTCAAGCGGAACTATTGTTCTTAAATCAATTATCTCTATTGAATATCCCTCTTCTTCAAGTTTTTTTGCGGCGAAGACGGTCTCCCAAACGGATGAGCCGTAGGTAACTACAGTTAAATCGCTCCCTTCTTTTACTACTTTTGCCTCACCGAAAGGAACCAGATAGTCTTTCCCCGGTTCCGGTGACATTGCGAAACTCTGTCTGTAAAGTCCCTTATGTTCGCAGAAAAGTACCGGGTCATTCATTCTTATCGCTGTCTTAAGGAGTCCTTTTGCATCTGCAGAGTTTGATGGGTATGCAATATAGATACCTGGAATGTGGGCAAAAATTGATTCTATATTCTGACTGTGATAAAGCCCGCCATGTATATATCCGCCGACAGCAACTCTGATTACCACAGAAGTTGTCCACGCGTTGTTGGTCCTGTATCTGAATGTAGCAATTTCATTTTTTATCTGCATGAATGCCGGGTATATATAATCACCAAACTGAATTTCAACAATGGGTTTCATTCCCGCAAGAGCCATTCCTGCTGCAACTCCGGCAATACTTGCTTCAGCAAGGGGCGAATTGAAAACTCTTTTCTCCCCGAATTTCTGTGTAAGCCCTTTCGTTGCAGTAAAGACACCCCCCTTTTTATCTGCTACATCTTCCCCGAACAAGTATGTCTTATCGTTTCGCTCCATCTCTTCATTTAGCGCATGGTTAATCGCATCCACCATAACAATCGGCACTCCCTCCCCCTCATTGTCATAATAAGAGAACGTATCTTTGAGTCCGCTTTGATCAAACAGATATGTTGTTGAATCCCCGGGTTTCGGATCAGGTGCTTTTTGTGCCCGTTCAACCGAATCCAGAATCTCTTTATCGACATCGGCTTTAATTGAGTTTATTTCTTCCGCTGTAAAGATATTGTTTGTTAAGAGATGGTTAATAAACTTCTCTACCGGATCTCTCTTAATATCTTCTGCAATCTCCCCGGAATCCCTGTATTTTTTCTGATCATCCGATGAAGAGTGACTTAAAAGCCTGACTACATCAGCTTCTATCAGCACCGGTCCTTTGTGAGAGCGGGCATATTCAATAGCTTCCTTTCCTGCTTTGTAAGACTTAAAAAAGTCTGTACCGTCTACCCGGATTCTCTTGAGACTGTGATATCCTTTCATCATCTCTGATATCGAATTATCCAGTCCTCCGGACTGCTTCTCAACCGGAACTGAAATTGCATAACCGTTATTCTGGATAACAAAAATAACAGGAAGCTTTTCCCTTGATGCCCAGTTGACAGCCTCATGAAACTCCCCCTGGCTGGTAGTTCCTTCTCCGGAACTCACGTAGCTTACAGAATCACTCCCCTCTTTGAAAGTTGCTAATGCTGTTCCAACTGCCTGCAAAAATTGCGTCCCTGTAGGACTTGACTGACCGGGAATGTTTAATCTGTCGGATCCGTAATGTCCGGGCATCATCCTTCCCCCGCTGGATGGATCATCAATTTTACCGAAAGACTGGAGGAAGAAATCATAAGAAGTCACCCCTGCAGTAAAAATAAGGGCAAGATCCCTGTAATATGGATGCAGCCAGTCCTTCCCGGGATCAAGTTGCATTGAGACGGCTACCTGAATGGCTTCATGTCCTGCACCGGCTATATGGAAAAATGTTTTCCCTTGTTTTAATAAACTTAATGCCTTCAGGTCAGTGTGGCGTGCAAGATACATATTCCTGAAAACTTTTGCCAGTTCCTCCCCGGTGAATTCCGGTTCATGCTCCAAAGTATCAAAACCGTTTATTCCGGCTGTCTGATTTTTAATTTCGCTCTCTTTTTTAGACATGGGAACTTTCTTTCTCTGAATTATTTATAAACATTTCCAGTTTAACTTCCTTAGCAGAATCGTAATGAAACATTCTTACAAAATTTTCAATCAGTACCTTTTTTACAAGGTCCATATCTACTGAATTAACTTTGAGTACTTTATTCAACGAAGTTACCCCTTTATCGCTTATACCGCACGGAACTATTCCGTTGAAAAGCGACAGGTCTGTATTCACATTGAAAGCAAACCCGTGCATGGTAATCCAGCGTGAAATTTTTATCCCGATTGCAGCAATTTTTTCTTCTCCTATCCAGACACCGGTATGCTTTTCATTTCTCCCGGCTTCTAAACTAAAATAATTGCATGTCAAGATAATAACTTCTTCTAAAGCCCGCAAATATTTGTGCGCGTCCTGCACCCAATCTGACAGGGAGATAATTGGATATCCTACCAGTTGCCCGGGACCATGATATGTAATGTCACCTCCCCGGTCAATTTCGTATACTGAGATTCCCTTCTCCGCGAGAAATTCTTCAGATCCGGTAAGATGTTCCTTCTTTGCAATTTTGCCCAGAGTGTAAGTATTCGGGTGTTCCAGCAAAAAGAGAAAATCAGATATTTCATTTTTGACCCTTTTTGCGTGAATCACTGCCTGAAAATCCCACGCTTTTTTGTAGTCCAGAGTACCGGGGTCACAAAAAATTAACTCTTTCATATTTATATATGAATCGCTTCCCCGTATGCGTTTGCAGCGGCTTCCATTATGGATTCAGAAAGAGTCGGGTGTGCGTGAATAGTTTTAAATATTGAATGCCCTGTTCCTTCAAGTGTTTTTACCATGCAGAGTTCGGCAATTAATTCCGTTGCATCAGCGCCTATAATATGCGCTCCCAGGAGTTCTCCGCATTTCGCATCAAAAATCAACTTCACGAAACCATCTCTCTCCCCCACTGCAAAAGCCTTACCGCTGGCCATAAATGGGAACTTCCCTATCTTGGTTTCATAGCCTGCCTCCCGTGCTTTTTCTTCTGTCATCCCTATACTGGCAACCTGTGGCTGGCAATATGTGCATCCGGGAATAGATGAATAATCCACAGGATGAATTTCCAGTCCTTTAATTCCCTCAACGCATGCAATTCCTTCTGCAGATGCAACATGAGCTAGCCATGGGGCTCCGATAACATCTCCGATTGCATATATGTTATCTGCGTTTGTTTTATAAGTTCTTTTATCTACTTTTATATTATTCTTTTCTATTGTAACGCCTGCTTTTTCCAAACCAATATTCTCCACGTTACCGGTAACTCCAATAGAATTCAATACAACATCTGCATATAGTTCTCTTTTCTTCCCTTCAGTGGATATGGTTAAAAAGACTCTATCATTTTTCACTTCTGCTTTTTCAACTACACTCTTTGTGAGAATTTCAATTCCGCGCTTCTTAAAAATCTTTTCTAACGTCTGTGATACTTCTTTATCCTCAACCGGAAGAATATTATCCAGCATTTCGATTATTGTTACTTTACTTCCAAAAACATTGTAAAAATATGAAAATTCGATTCCTATTGCTCCGGCACCCACAACCACAAGTTCTTTTGGTGGTTCCTGCAGTAACATAGCCTCTGTGCTTGTTATTATTCTATTTTTATCTACCGGGATATGTGGAATCATCCGGGGGCGTGCGCCGGTGGAGATAATGATATTTGTTGCTGAAATTGTCTCAATTAATTTCTCATTTTCAAATATTTCTATTTCATTTTTTCCTTTTAACTTCCCGAACCCTCTATATCTGTCAACCTTGTTTTTTTTAATCAGCATTTCCACATTTTTCGTGATCCTGTCACTAATATCCCTGCTTCGTTTTATGACCTTCGGAAAGTCGAATGAAACTCCTTCAACGTTTACTCCGAACTCTGAGGAATGATTCTTTACGATATCGTAAACTTCGGCATTCTTTAGAAGAGATTTTGTAGGTATGCATCCCCAATTGAGGCAAACTCCACCAAGATTGTCTTTATCAATAACAGCAGTTTTAAGTCCAAGTTGTCCGGCTCTTATAGCAGCAACATAACCTCCCGGTCCCCCTCCAATAATTGCAATATCGTATTTTTTCATTTGAATATTCCTAAGATTTGATTTTTTCCATGTCAAATATAACCATGTGACCACAAATTTGGAAATAACTACAATTTTAACACTCCCAAAGCTTTTTAGGTTCAAATTCCGGCGTTTTTTGTTATAATTGTCTCAGAGATTGGACCTGATATTCTCTTACCCAACGGAACCGGTACATTCACCCTCTTCTCGGCAAAATTGAATTTGATATTTTTGTTAGTCAGAAAATATTCCTATCTTGCAGTACAAAAATATAATTGCTGAGAAACATTGATGATACATATTCCTGAACGAATAAATAAGCTTACAACATACAAAGCCGGGAAATCTATAGATGAACTGGCACGGGAAAAAGGATTAACTAAAATTGTTAAGCTCGCTTCTAATGAAAATCCTCTCGGGCCATCCCCAAAAGCAGTCCAATCAGTGATAGACAATGTTGGTTCCATAAACCGATATGGTGATCCTGGCGCTTTTGAGGTTGTTACTGCTCTGGCTCAGAAATATAATAAACCTTTCGACTCATTATTTGTTGCTTCCGGCTCTGATGCAATTCTTCAATACATTATTATGGTACTTACTGATGAAAATGATTATCTCCTTTCATCACAGGGTTCATTTATCGGATGGTATGTCAACGCTAATAAACTGGGACGCAAGAGTATTAATATTCCCCTCACAACTGACTATAAACTCGATCTAAGTTCGATGGCTGAGCACATAAATGACAAAATTAAACTCATTTATCTGGCAAATCCGAACAATCCAACCGGCACTTACTTCACAAAGAGACAGTTTGAAGATTTTCTGCATAAAATCCCTGAAAATATAGTTGTGATACTGGATGAAGCATATACTCTTTACGCTGAAGATAAATCAGATTACCCCAATGGTCTGGATTATGACTATCCGAATCTCGTAGTTCTCCGCACAATGTCAAAGAGTTATGGGATGGCAGGGCTTAGAATGGGTTTTGCTTATGGTCATCCGGATCTCATTTCAGCAATCAAAAAAGGACGAATGCCCTTTGAGCCTAACACTCTTGCCAGTCACGCTGCAATTGCCGCTCTTGAGGACGATGAATTTTTAACATTAACCGGAAATCTTAACAAGATTTCTTTATCAATGCTAAGAAATGCATTGGACAAACTTGGAATCAAATACACTGATTCAGCAGCGAATTTCTTACTTATGATTTTCGAGACGTCCGAAAAAGCAAAAAGATTCAATCGGGAGTGCCTGGATCGTGGTTTAATTCTGCGTTATGTCGATTCTTTCGGAATACCTACCGGTATACGAATAAATTCCGGGACTGTCGAAGAAACAGAATTCGCCATTGATATTATGACTCAGGTAGACTCTCTGCTAAATTAGTTTTATCAGAAACAGGATATACCCATATCTGAATTCTAAAAATATCTCCGAAAATAGTAAATTATTAATAATATTTTATGAGTAAAGGAGACTTAATTGTTTTTATGCCTTTACTAAGAGATATTTCTTTACATCCGCTGATCGATTAAGTGAATATTATTTGAGATCCGGCAGATTTTTCATAAAACTGTCCAACTGAAATAACATCATCCACATACGGGCAGAAATCTTTTTTCGTCAGATGGAACATATCAACCGTAGCTTTGCATCCATAAATTTCACAACCTGCATCATGAATCATTTTGATAAATTCGCGAATCGGAGGAATGTCCAACTTCTCTATTTCTTTTTTCATCATGCCCGTAGCGAACCATGACATTCCGGGAATTGCACCCATCCATGTAGGTAAGCCTGGACCCATAGCAGTAGGAACGCACATAGCGGGGTTGCCCACAGTAGCGACTTTAATTTTGTCCATTTTCTTTTCAATTATCGCATGCAAACCGAAAAAAGTGAAAAACAGATTTGCATCTATACCTTCCATTCTTGCGCCATTTGCCAGGATAAGACCAGGATAAATTCCCTCAAGAGATCCTCTGGAAACAATTATGGAAACTTTTTGAATAGGTTCAGCCATTTTATTTCTCCTTAATAATTAAATACATCCTTTAGGCTTTGGTAATCCGGCAATTCTTGCAGCTTTCTTAGCGGGTCCTTTAGGGAAAAGTGAATAAAGTTCTTTTGTATCAACACCGCTTTCTTTGGTAAGTTTTCTAATCGAAGGTGCATCCCCTTTAAGCTGAAATTCCTTCCTCATATAATTAATGACCAGCCAGTGACGGTCGGTCAAGTTCTCTAGACCTTCTTCGATCCCGATTGCCTTTGCGACATTTTCATCCCAGTCATTTTGATTAACAAGATTGCCATCATCATCAAGTTCAAGGGTTTTTCCTGCAAATTCCTTTGTAGTCATATTTATACCTCATTTAATTTGTGTCGTTTGTTGTAGAGAAAGATTTATTATTCTGAATAGCAGATATTTTTTTAAGAAACTCAATGGCAAAGTAGAGACCACGTTTCAATTCCGGATTATTAAGTTCTTTCATTAAACCGAATAATGAAATATTATCTTTTATTTCTATATCAAGATTTTTGTATACATTAACAGCATCATTTATAGCATTCAGCATATCGGGTTGGGTAAGGTTCTTTATTGTATTCAGTATTGAAACAATATTATCCCCCAAATTATTAATATCCTCCTTATTAAAAGATGTTATTACATTATCAGAAATATTACCTAATTCCTTAGCAAATTCAAAGTATCCTTTGCGGTCAATTTCATCGAGTTTGGTCATTGTATCCAGAGCATATTGCCGAATAAGAGGAGCAGAATCCCTGAGAAAATCTTTCATACTTTCAAGTTGCTGGACAACCGTACTAATGGTATTGATATTCCTGAGCATATATTTACCGAAGTGCAGAATATCATTTGTATTTACATAATCGCTGACCTGATCCAACTCTTCAACAGCAGTTTCATATATGCCTTTTGTCACCCTCATCAGGTCATCTTTAAGATCTTCCATTTCTCCGCGTTGGCGTTTTTGGAGTTTTATTTCTTCAAGAACAAGATCCATTTTATTATTGAGTTCCTGTATCTGGTATTGAATATCTATCTCACTCAAGATTATGACCTCTTCCCTGCCATGGACATGTGTGATTCTATCGGAAGTTCTAAACCTTTGAGTAGGAAATTCCAGTACATCCATCTGAACATAACCTTGCCATAATGGTTCATTTTTGTTTCTTCGAGAAGAGAAAAAGGACCAATACCAGGCAGAGGGAATTTTCCCGGTAACGGTTCAGTATCATAATTAAAGTCAATCAAGATTCCCTTTCCAAAACCAGATTCTATAAAGCAATTTGCATGGCCATCAAACTTTGCTTTTGGCTCCTGCCCCTCAATTACACTTAAGAAATTTTCCATAAGAATATCAGACTGGAAATGCGCAACAGATCCGGCTTTGGAACTTGGTAAGTTAGTGGCATCTCCAATAACAAAAATATTATTATGCCCTTCAGCCATAAGAGTTTGTTTATTTGTCGGAATGAAATTTAACTCATCCCCCATCTCACTCCTTCCAATAGCATCATCGCCGGCGTTAGTAGGAATTGTTACTAATAAATCGAAATCTATTTCCTGTTCTTCCCATGAAACTATTTTCTTATTTTCATTATCCACCCGAGCAATGCTATAGTCCGTAGTTAGCAGGATATTTTTTTTATCCAGAAAATCACCCAAAATGGAAGAAGCTTTCGGTTTTGTAAATGCTCCAGATAAAGGAGTCACAAAATTGATATCAACTTTGTCTCTAATGCCTCTTTCAGTGAAAAAGGAGTCAGCAAGAAAAACAAATTCCAGTGGAGCAACAGGACATTTAATAGGCATTTCGGTTATATTAACAACCAGTTTACCACCTTCCCAATGTTTGAAGAAATCTGCAAGGGCACATGCACCTTCAATCGTATAAAAATCAAAAATGCTTTTGTACCAAAGCTTCTCTTTCAAACCCTCGGTTTCTTCCGGTTTAATTTTTGCTCCCGTGGCAATAATTAAATAGTCATACGGAACTACCATATTATTTTTAAGAACAACTCGATTCTCTCCGGGTTCAATTTTTTCAATTATCGATTTTATAACATTCGTTCCTGTAGGAAAAAAATCCCGCTTTGGTTTAATTACATCTTTCCGCTTATAAATTCCAAAGGGAATAAATAAAAAACCGGGCTGATAATAATGTGTCTCATTCTGTTCGACAACCGTAATCTGCCATTCGTCTTTTTCCAAAACATTATAAAGTTTATTCAGCATCACAGTACCAGCGGTACCGGCACCAAGTATTACTAACCTTTTCAAAAATCTTTCCTATAATTATATTTTGTTCTGTTTATTCATAGTTAACAACATTAAATATCAACTTTAATGCCATTCCAGAATAAAAAATATGAGCATATTTCTATTTTTCAATTCTCAATACGGAGAAATCAGAAAGAATATGTTCCCAAAATAAAGATAATCATATATGCTTATTGAATGGGATTGAGGTAATGGCTGGTAATGCTATAAATATCTAATTTGAATTCATAAATTATTTTTTGGACAATTTAAACTGTCTTGAAGAATTGCTGCTGAACCAATATATTATTAGTTAGACTTTTGAATAAAGGATATAAGTGCAGTATTTATTCATATTTATTAAAATGGAAAAAGCTATCATTTCTGATAGCTTCTTTGTGGGGGCTGAAGGAGTCGAACCTCCGACCCCCCCCCCGATGTAATCGGGGTGCTACTAACACTTAAGCGTTCTTTTTTATGTATTCAATCGCATAAGCGGCGTTCTTAAAAGATTTTAACTTTAATTCAACCGATACGATTCACTTTTATTATCGAATTCTATTATGGCCTTTATTTCCCAAGGGCCCTTCCCTTTTGTATATATACTTCGATTTTCATTATGACGCTTTATTCTATCAGCCAAATCAGATGTGGAACCGATATAATACAGGTTGTACTTTGGAGAATAAATTATGTATGTAAAATGTTTTTTCATTAAAAGAAATATTTAAAATGAAAAAGCCACTATTATAATAGTGGCTTGTTGTGGGGGCTGAAGGAGTCGAACCTCCGACCCTCTGCTTGTAAGAAAGATGCCTTCTTTTTATTACCAATTCTATTGCTTATTATCGCCACAATTGGGGTTCTAAATAAGCATATTGAGATATTAGTCTGTTATAGTTCTGTTATAGTTTCCCTATCAATTTTGTTTCTTGTCTTGGCAATGTTCAGCGAAGCATAATGTTTTTCCGTTATTCGGACAGAACTGTGGTCAAGAAGTTTTTGGACGGTATAAATATCAAGGTTCAATTCGTTTATAAAATAATATGCTGACGTAGAACGTATTTGTTTAAGGGAATATATCGCTTTGATCTTTTTATTCTTAAATAGTACTTTGTTTGTTCTTAGCCAAAATTTCAAGTTCTGAGTATATGAAAGTTCGCTAAAGGAAAATTCGGGAAACATTCTCCCCTTTCCTTCTGTTCCAAGTTTCATTTCAATACTTAAAAGATTAACCAACTGCTGATACAATGGGAACACATAATGTGTCTTGTTGGTTAATAATCTTCCAGACGTTTTAACGTTTTTAATATAAATTTCATTGTTGCTATAATCCACATCCTCTTTAAGTTGAACCATAGCGCTACTCGGTCTGCAGCCGGTTAGATACATAAACATAATAAGGTGATATTGATAGGGGTGTGCTGAGTTTTTCAGATACGTGAGAATTTCACGCATATCAGATAATGGTATTGGGGATGGTTCTTTTTGCTCTGATCTAAGAGTTTCAATTATGTTATGTGGGGCATAGTTCTGCTTTACAAAATAATTCCAAAGTGTATGTAATGCGCGGGAATAAATGCTTTTGCTGTTTTGCTTTAGATTCAGTTGTGTGAAATAGACTAATAACTTGGTATAATCTCTTTCAGTATACTCAGCTATAATTTTATCGTTAGCGGTTTTAATGAAAAACTCGACTGCTTTTTTATATATTAGTGTTGTCTTTGGTCTGATAAACTTATTAGTTCCGATTATATTCCTGTCTGCAAGGTACTCTGTAAAAGCGAAACTAAGGACGTTATTCTTTGATAACTTTATCCCTGTGCTAAATTCTATTTTCTTTTTTGCCAACTGAGTGCGGAACTGTTTAACAAGATCGCGAATTTCTTTTGTTCCCTGAATCTTTTTTCCTTCTTTAACCCGCTTCCTATCCGGTTCGCTTATAGGAATCTTTGTATTGATTGATTTAGACCTTTTGGAGGGATTAATTTCCCCAATGTCATAATACCGCACCCAATAGAGCGTGTTGCACAACTCAGGGAGAAATAGAGGGGGATTATTTTTTTTGGCATAAGAATAGCTAATAAAACAGTAATCAAAAGTCAAAGAATAAAAGAAGAAGAAATAGATGTTAGGACAAA
>Ga0247841_10003480_pt1 | contig 29061 bp, 25 predicted proteins | sample LaCruzMarch2015__2_FD_192410 | JGI IMG/M metagenome (GOLD analysis project Ga0247841, IMG submission 192410) | Freshwater microbial communities from meromictic Lake La Cruz, Castile-La Mancha, Spain - LaCruzMarch2015_18m | ecosystem: Environmental > Aquatic > Freshwater > Lake | place: Spain... | reverse complement strand
TGGGATTTGGAATTTCAAACTTTCCCTGCTCATTTTTTAGCTGAGGGACAAGCCTCATAAGACCTTCAGGAGAACTTAAGTCTTCTTCCAAACGAGCAAGCATGTCGTTTTCACTTTTGATAGCAAAGTAATCAGAATTACCAAGCCAAAACCCACCAAGAAGTAGGACTAATCCTGTTAAAAAAAGAACAAACTTTTTCATACCCCATCCTATTCTGAGAGTTTAGACATATTGAACTACATCATCTGTTAAATTAAAAGTATATCATTCCGATAGTAAGACCACTTCCTTATAAAGAAGAGGTCTGCGGCGCTATTATGAAACAGCGCCGCAGGTGTCTACGCCTTCTGGTATGTTTCTTTGACAAAATAAGAAATCAAAATACTGACGAGCACACAGACAGGCAGTATCCAAAGGTAGGTGAAAAAGCTCTCTGAACTGTTCGTGATAAAGAGTCTTGGAATAAACAACAGCAGGGAGTTAAAAATAAATACCGCGGTATTGATTACCCCAAGAGCCACAGCTCTAGTTTGGTCTGTTGCCAGCTCACTTGCGCAAGTATAAAATAACATCGCCCCTGATAGAAATACTCCGATGAAGAAGGATACTGTCTGTATAAGGAAGAAATTATTGATATTGAAGTGAGGTAAATACAGGCCAAGGATCAGGAAGATAGCGCCGAGGACCAAAGAAAAATGGATAACCAAATGCCGAGATTTAAGCTTATTAGATATCCATCCTAAAAGAGGAGTTCCAATACCAATACCTGCAAAAACAAGTCCGCTGATAATTAACGAATTTGTTGTATCTACCGAGTAGAATTTTTGCACGTTTAGGTACCAGAAACTTCCATAAGCCGCTAGAACTCCAAAAGAGGTCGCAGCGCATATTGCACACAGCCATACTTGCGTATTTTTAAATACCATCCCAAGACTTGTAGATAAGGATAGCGGCTTAGTTTTGTCTTTACCCTTTTTAGGGCTCTTGACAACGATCAGAGCAAGAACAAGTAAGACAAATCCAAAAACGGATAGTTTTAGATAGATGTTTTGCCATGTCATTGTTTGTAGCGCCATGACTAATTTGTAGTGGATGATAGCGGCAAGTACACAAGATAGGGACTGAGTAAGACCGAACATGATAGGAAACAATCTTGGTGCAAACCACTGAGATATCAGTTTACCGGCTGCAAGAAAAGCAAAAGAAGCTCCAATCCCCTGTACAAAATTGGAAATGCAAAATAAAGGAAGGGTCGTTGAATGAGTTAACGCTAAATTGCCAAAAGCGAGTAGAAACAGGCCTGAAGCTACAACATTACGTATGTTAAATCTGTCAAGAAGGTAACCTGCGGGGATTTGCATCAGAGCAAATCCTATGATGAAAGAGCCAACCGATGCAGCCGCTCCCGAATCTGTTAAATTAAGAGAACTTTTAATCGTACCTGCGAAAACAGCACCTGCGGTATTTAGGAAAAATCCGTAAATAACGAAGAGTGTGATTACGAACCACACTAGAATACCTGAGAAGGACACTTTCATATCTAACCTACTTGTAAAAACCATCTATTGAGCATTGTTAATAAATATTCCCCCCCTACTTCTAAGGCATCTATTCTGATATTACCTATAAAATTAGCAGAGCGAAAACCACCAAGTTAATACACCTGTATTACTCTTGGATGTAACACTTTTACATTCTTAAAACATGAACTATTCAAACGCAGAAATATTCCAAATACTTCTGCGTTTTAGAGTCAAAAATTAGCTCTTGTTTTTTTGGTAAGCTGGATCTCCCATAATCCAAGTTTGATCAACACTTCTGTCATCACCTAAGATCATGATAGAAAACAGTAATTTTGCAGCTGTGTCCATGTCTTTAGGTCCATCTTTGCCCACTATTTGCGACGTCTGCCAAGCAGCGGCTTTTTGACCAGAGGTCCAATCGAGAACTACAAAGTCCGCTTCTTTACCTGGATCGAAGTTTCCGATCCTATCATCGAGATACAGAGATTGAGCTCCACCGAGTGTGGCTGAGAAAAACGCCCTGTAAGGAGACAACTTATTGCGCTCAGCTTCTGCTGCATCAAAGTTACGAGGATCGACGCTGCCGTCGAGTAAGGTGTTGTTGCACATACCGACTTTATACGCTTCATCAAGGACGTTAAGAATAGAAAACTTATTACCAGCTCCTACGTCGCAGCCGAGGGAAAAACGGACTCTATGCTCAGGATTTGTCACTTTACCCAGGCGGAATAGTCCACTACCTAAGAACAGGTTAGACAGAGGACAGAAGGATACTGCCGCACCGGCTTTTGATAAACGCTTATACTCATCATCTGATGTCCAAACAGAATGCCCACCTGTGAATTTAGGACCTACCAGGTCATACTTTTCAAAGGCTTCCAAATAGTCATGAGTACAATGGTGAGCATTGGTATCTCTGATTTCATGAGGATTCTCATTCAGGTGGGAGTTGAACCACACATCAGGGTATTCTTTTCTAAGTTTTTTGCAGCTATCCATCATTTCGTGAGTACATCCTAGAGGAAAGCGCGGAGTAATGGCATAGAGATTTCTTCCTTTGCGATGCCATTTTTGGATTAGCGTTTTTGAATCTCTGTAAAAATTTTCTGCTGAGTCAAAAGATCCTTCTGGAGCAAATCTATCAATACCTGTAAGTCCTCCGATGACGAGCATATTTCTTCTTGATGCTTCTTCAAAAAAGACTTCAGTACATACAGGAGCATGAGTCAAAAAGGCTTGGCATGTGGTAGTTCCCCCTGCTAAGAGATCATCGAAGAAGTGCTTGGCCCCTTCTTCGGCATATTTACGGTCGCTGTATTTTCTCTCTTCAGGAAAAATGCCTTCTAAAAGCCAACCAAGAAGTTGTTGTCCATAGACTCCGAGCACTCGTGTTTGTGGCATATGAATATGACCATCAATAAAGCCAGGAAGAATGAGTCTGTCTTTAATATGAGTTATTGCAATACCTGGGAACTGAGTAAAGATTTTATCATAGGGACCGTAGGCTTTGATTTTTCCATTTTCAACGACCAGCATTCCGTCTGGATAAAATCTCGCAGACTTTTGCTCATTGCCTATGTGTTTCCATGGGTCATCTACAAAATCGAAAAATGCCCCCCTAATTGCTTTGCTTGCCATAAAAAAACCTCTTGTATAGATAAAATATAAATATTTTTTTAAACTATCAGCTGGATTTTGATCTTGCAATCTTTTTCTCGACATCGTTTGATTCGACATATGAATTGTATGAGTAAAGGAATGCACTTAAGAAACTTTGTCTTTTAGATTAAAATTTAGATGGGCAACAAAAGTATTGTCATTTTTTTGTAAAGAGGAGCATCGCAATCCGTCAATGAAAAAATGTTGTCTTATCATTTTATCTGTGATTTTGCAATGGGCTCAGATGGCCGTGGCAGCGCCACTTTGCACCTCTCAACCCATTGAATGTACTATCATGCCAATAGATCGCAATACCATCAGTCCAGAACTGATACCGCTGGCATTTGAAAATGCAGTACTGAGTGAAAATTGGAGCGGCTATGTAGCAGCAGACAATTTGGCTCATCCAACAACCGGATCTGTTACAGCCGTTTATGGCTGTTGGGTTGTGCCGATCCTACATCCAAGCACAGTTACAAGTTATTCTGCTTGTTGGGTGGGTATCGATGGATTTTCAAATTCTACCGTCCAGCAAATTGGAACAGCACAAATTTGGGATGGCAGCTCACAACAAAATAACGCTTGGTTTGAGATGTATCCGGGTCAAGCTTACTATCTCTTAGGTTTCCCCGTGAATCCTCTCGATCTGATAAGTGGTTCTGTAGAGTATACCGGCGATGGTATATTTGTAATGACGATAGAGAACATTACACATGGGGTCTACTTCACAGTCCCGACCTCGTATACACAATCTACTTCGGCACTAAGAAATTGTGCAGAGTGGGTCATGGAAGCTCCGTATTATAATGGAGTTCTTCCCTTGGCCAATTTTGAAAATGCAGCTTTTAGTAGCTGCACAGCCACTATTAATGGAGTCACAGCTCCTATTAGTAATATATACTGGCAGTGTGAAAGCATTAATATGGTGACAACCTCGGGAACTCTTAAGGCGGTAGCGTCTTCTCTCAATGGGTCGGATTTAGATTTTACAGTCACATGGGAACATGAGTAAAATTGCTTTTAAGGTTTAGATTAAATATTGAACTTTTTTTAAAATTACAAATCCAGGAATGATAATTATTCGACCAAGCAAAAGTAAAAATTTCAATTATCTATCATAATTTATTACCTAAATTCCTCTTGAAATATCGCATCCCCGAAGATACAATAAGGCTATATGGACGAGATTGAAAAAATAAAAAATAAAGAGGCTTACTGGACTATTTGTCCGAAATGTTCTGGCCGGGGCAAAAAAAACCTTAAGCTGCGCAAAAAAGCGAAACTCCGCTACCAAATAGCAATTAGCGAATATGAAAAATCTCGGAGTGAAGGAAAGCCTTCAACTCGCCCGAAACTTACTCAATACCTATGCGCTCATTGCAGTGGATCTGGCCTTATAGCCTCTTCTAACCTTCCCATAGCAGATGTAGAAAACTATCCCCATGTAGCAATAATTGGTGCAGGTATAGGCGGCACAGCCCTCGCTGTAGCTTGCTTGCATCGCGGCATTCCATTTACCCTCTATGAGCGCGATAGCAGCTTTGATGCACGAGCTCAAGGCTACGGACTTACCTTGCAACAAGCAAGTAACGAAATTAAGGGACTCGGTCTTTTCTTTTTGAAAGATGAATCTAATTCTACACGTCATGTGGTGCACTCTACAGATGGAAAAGAAATTACTGAATGGGGAATGAGGACACATTCAAACGTCACAATGTCTCCAAAGCGTAGAAATGTGCATATCCCCCGCCAGTCCTTGCGCTTGTCGCTCCTTGAACAATTAGGTGGTCATGATGCCGTACAGTGGGGTCACCGCTTAGCTAGTTTTACACAATCTGAAACTGAAAGTATTGAGCTCACCTTTCAAGTTAATGGAGAGATGAAAAAAGCCAAGGCAGATTTGGTGGTAGGTGCTGATGGTATTCGTAGTGTTGTACGCAACTTAGTGATTGGTGAGGATATTACCCCACTGCGTTACCTAGGGTATATAGTAATTTTAGGTATTTGTTCTTTAGAGGCTCTCAAAGGTGTAGAGAGCTCTTTGCTCGACTCAGCAACAGTCTTTCAAACCGTCAATGGCCATGAGAGAATCTACGTCATGCCTTATTCATCAGACTCAGTCATGTGGCAATTTAGCTTTCCCATGTCCGAAAAAGAAGCCAAGGCCCTCAGCGCAGAGGGAGCGCTCGCTCTTAAAGAAGAAGCATGCCGTAGAGCACAGTGGCATAAGCCTATTCCAGAAATGTTATCAGCAACCCTGCCGGCACAAATTTCAGGCTATCCCGTATACGACAGAGAGTTACTGAGGCCGGACTTATTAGAAAAAGCTGGAGCTGTCACTTTGATTGGGGATGCAGCTCATCCTATGAGTCCATTTAAAGGACAAGGTGCTAATCAAGCGCTTCTCGATGCACTTTCACTTGCTCGTAACATTTCAACTGTATGTAAATTATCTAATTGGAGAGAGACCGGAGTGAGAAAAACTGTACTCACTACATTTGAAGAGGAAATGCTCTCACGTAGTGCTTCTAAAGTGAAAGATTCCGCTGAGGCGGCCGAACTTCTACACTCTAAAGTTGTGCTGCGTACTGAGGGACCTAAAGAAAGGTATTTACGAGGTAATAATTAGCAAGCCTACTGGCAAAGTGAATGTATTCATATGGAGACAAACTCAGGAACTCTTAAAAGATCTCGCAGCAACTTCGCGACATAAAGAATCTACAGTAGCGCATTCTCCACGAAGTTTGCTTATCATTAAACTATAAGAACCTCCTAAAGCCATCTCAAAACCCTCTTCGGATCCAGATGCTGATTCAATTCTAGATAATGTGTCGCTGCTTGCACTTGCAGCAGCTGGTAGAGAATGCCCTTTTACCTTGTAGCCGTAACGAGCTTGATTTCTTAATGAAGAGAATCCGGTTATAAAGTTTTGTTGTTCCCTAGATAGCTTCGATAATTTCAAACCTAATCTTTCTACTAAATCTCTTAGATTATGAGCTAGAGCAACTTCTTCTAAAGCCCCATGTTTACTTTCATGGGCGGCATATAAAAACTCTTCAGTGATTGTACAAAGCACAAATCTTGCCTGATTAACGTAGTAAGGAAACAAGGGGAAATTGGAATCAACCTCAAGACAGCTCATGAGATACTGAAGGCGATTTAGATTATGCTCTAGGGCAAGTTTCCTGCGAGACTTCCCTTGATGGTTTTGGGATCTTTCTAAAGCACCTAAAACAGTTGTTGATAATTCTACCGAAGAGGCTCTAAAGCGCGGTTCAGAAGAACCCGCCCCAGATACTTTTATTGGCATCTCAAGACCGGCTCTTTCGCAACTTGCAATAGGTGCAAATGCTGGAATGAAAGATCTGACAGCATCATAGTAAGGAGTTAGATCTACTTTACTTCCAGAGCGATCAGAAGAACGGACCGAGAGGATGCTATTAATGGCTTGGAGCACTCTGAGTCCATATGCACGTGATTTACTTTCTTCTTCAAAAAGAAATTCTGTCCCTGCTTCACGACAAAGGAGTGCTTGTGTATTTTGTAATAGAGACGGGATTGCGCTTCTTCCTGGGAGATCGCGAATCGCAAACTCCATTTCTTCTGAGTCTCTCAATAGCTCGCGAACACCCTCAGGTAGCGCTATTTTAGCTGCTAGTAAACGCGCCATCAAACTATGACCTACTTGTTTAAAAAGAGATAAATTTTCACTTTCGTCTCTTGTAGCTTTCCGAGCGGCTCCATGCCCACCCTTTCCAGCTCCTGCAGATACTGCTTGGGATTTAGCTTTTTCTAACATCATAGCAGTAAGTAATTGTTCAAGAGCATGAAAGGCGGCAAAACCTACATCCATCTGTAAATGAGCTACAGACTGAGCACTTCTACCTGGCGAAGTAGGCTGAGCTAAAAGTGTGTAGAGAGATTCGGTATAATGAAGGGCATTGACATAAGCATTTCGGGCCACATCTACGGTAAAGGATCTCTCCGGCATAACCTCTTGTAACATTCTACAAAAATCCGTCCCAGAAATAGACGCTCTTGCAGCTGGAAGAGTACTAAAGACCACTGAGCCAGCTTCTGCATCTCCTTCGCTAAGATGGGAACCATCTACGATTGTAGCAGAGGCTCTTGCTTCACAAGAAGCAAAAGTTGGGACATTGAATACAAGTGTTTTCTCAGCAGATCCCTCAAGCATCTTATCCTCGATAAATCCCCTCTGCATCAGGTGATGTAACCGAATGAAATCCTCTTGGCTTTTATGGTATATATTGTCATCTATTACCTTCACTACACTAAGGAACTCTTTCAATTTTCTTAGAGAGTCTTGTTTTTTTCTTAGGGCTTCTAAGAATTCTGGATCGGAAAGAGGATGCCTCTTTTTATAATCTTGTAAAGTTTCTAAATAGCCCTTTGTTAGAATTGATGAAAAATCCGCTGTAGGATCTTTAATAAACATCCAGGCATATAACCTCAGTTCTAGTGATTCTAGTGATTGTTCAACTGCTATACTGAGTTCTTCTACATAGCTCATCAGCAGCTTTTTATAGGTAAGAATTTCATCATAATGCTCTTTGATCACAGAGAATAAGCAACATTTTGCAGCTTCTTGTGTTGTATCAGAAATACCAATGCTCACTTTTTCTTTAATGGCTTTTGAACAATCATGAAAAACCCTCTGGAAATCGGAAAATTGGTCATATAAACGAAAGAGATGCATTTCCCGTTCTTTATGATTATCTAAACAAGTACAAAACATTCGATAGATTGAAATTTTTTGAGCCTCAGGAACATGCCTTAAAAAATCAGATTGGGAAACAAGACTTCGCAATTCTTTAATCTTTTTCTTCCTCTCTAAATCAAATGTCCCCTCTTCGTTAAAAACTGTAATAGACAAATCAGCTGGACCACCGTATTGATTCAAATTAACTACTAGGTTAAATGCAGCTTGACACCCTTTATCAAGAGCTTGGGTTAAATAAGCTTCATCGATACCGCTATCAGGTACAATAATTCTTCTTTGCGTAACTGGAGATGAGGAACTTATAGGAAGAGATGCAATCGTAGGTGGAATTTCCTCAATGGCCTTAATATATCCAGCAGAGTACACGGATAAAGGATCCGAAGGTTGTTCAACTCTAGTTGGATCTATCGGTGGCAAAGGATCCAAAGGTTGTCCAACTCTAGCTGGATCTATGGGTGGCATCGGTCCTTCACCCATATAACGCCTAAAGATACAAGCAAGACATGCAATAGTAGCGACGGCTAGGGTGGCAACAGCGGCTGTTGAACCCCAATGAATCCCTATAGATTCCTCTTGGGTATCCATTAGAGGAGGGGGTTCTTGATGTGAACCAAAAGGATTTAACCCATTAGGGAATATAAAGTTTGCCACAATAGCACCTAGATTGAACCAAATAAATGTTATTAAATATTATAACAACAAATAATGTTAATGTCACATCTTGATTACTTAATTTAAAGTTAAAAACATTTTATAACAAAAACTAAAATTCCATAAGCCATTACAAGCCTTAGAGTTAAGCTCTTACAAGCAACCCTCAAGCATTTAGTTTATTGATTGTTAATGATTTAAAAGCATCTCATAATGCTGTTAGAGACTACCTCTGAAGGGTCGAAGAAATCAGCCCTTTGTCGTGATTACATGCTGTGTATTGTGGGGTGTGTTCTATGAAACAAAAAAGGCACTTACAACTCATCGCTGTAAGTGCCTTATTGGAAACTCCGGGTGCAAGATTCGAACTTGCGACCAATGGATTAACAGTCCACTGCTCTACCGCTGAGCTAACCCGGAATATCGAAGCCGAGAATATACTGAAAGTTTGGATTTTTCTGCAAACCAAATACTCACAAAGTCTTCGATTAAATTTCTCCCCCTCTAATTTAAAAATATTTTGCGAGCATTTTCCTATACAAAAGATTTGCAAAGATTCATTTTCCGACTCATGATTAGTAAAAATTCTACAGAAGTGTTTCATGGACCAACTCGTTGGATATATAGAGAATATCGTTTATACAGAGCCCGACAGTGGCTTTATGGTAGCACGCTTTAAAACACCTTCTCAAAAAGATCTCACAACAGTTGTAGGAAGTCTTCCCTCTGTCCAGCCGGGTGAAACACTTAGATGCCAGGGTAACTGGAAAACACATCCTCAACATGGCAGACAATTCGAAGTTGTCTCTTTTGAAACAGAAGCCCCTTCAGATCTTCTGGGGATCCAAAAGTATTTAGAGTCGGGAATGATCAAAGGGATAGGCCCTGTGTATGCAGAAAGGATCGTAAAAACATTTGGTGTAACCTCTTTAGATATCATCGACAAGCAGCCTGACAGGCTGACAGAAGTTCCAGGCCTTGGTGATAAAAGAATCGATAAAATCAAATCCTGCTGGCAAGAGCAAAAAGCAGTGCGAGATGTTATGGTCTTTTTGCGCGGCCATGGCGTAAGCGCCGCTTACGCCCAAAAGATCTACAAAGCGTATGGAGACAAAAGCATCCAAAAAGTCAAAGACAACCCGTACGCTCTTGCTAAAGAAATCTTCGGAATAGGATTTAAGATTGCAGACGGGATCGCTGAAGGGATGGGTATTGGAAAGTCCTCTTCTCTTAGAATCGACGCAGGTATAGAGCACTTCCTATGGGAGCTCAGTAACGAGGGTCATACTTGTTTTCCTGAAGTTGAATTACTAGAGCAAGCCACACAGATTCTCAGCGCACCACTAGAACTTATTCAGGAAAGGATTAACGCCCTTGTCCTCTCTGGATCTCTTGTAAGAAATACCACATACATCTGGGTAAAACCCTTCTATCTTGCAGAGCTCGGTATCGCAAGAGAACTTGCACGTATTATGCAATCTCCCTGCAGGCTAAGAGATGTCCATAAAGAAAAGGCGCTAGAGTGGGCGCAACAAAAACTCCATATTGAACTTGCTAAAGAACAAATAGAAGCTGTATCCCAAGGCCTTAGTGAAAAAGCGCTGATCATTACAGGTGGTCCTGGTACCGGAAAAAGTACGATCACCAAAGCCATACTCCGTATTCTGGAAAAAATCACAGATAAGATCCTCCTAGCAGCACCTACTGGCAGAGCTGCAAAAAGAATGACTGAGATCACCTACAAAAAGGCGTTTACGATACATAGCCTTCTTGAGATGGACTTTGGTACTGGCAAGTTCAAAAAGAACAGAGAAAACCCCCTTAAATGCGATCTGATCATGATCGATGAGTCGAGCATGATCGATACTCTTCTGATGTATAATCTTCTGAAAGCGATCCCATCGGAGGCGAGAGTCATCTTTATTGGCGATATAGACCAGCTTCCAAGCGTTGGAGCGGGCAATGTCCTGAAAGATATCATCGCATCAGACAGACTGCCTGTAAGCTGCTTAAAACAGATATTTAGACAAGCGGCCCATTCCAAGATCGTAGTCAACGCTCATAAAGTCAACCAAGGCGAGTTTCCTGATACGTTTCCCCATCCAAAAAGCGATTTCATTTTCATAGAAAAAGAAACACCTGAAGAAATCCTTCAAGAGATCGTTTATCAGGTATCTGATGCCGTTCCAAAAAGGAATCGTTTTCACAAGTTCGAGGACATACAAGTCCTCTCCCCGATGAAGCGAGGCGTCATCGGAGGAGAGAATCTCAATATCGTTCTACAGCAGAAACTAAATCCTCATCCGACACCACTTATTCGTATGGGTAGATCTTTTCATGTGAATGACAAAGTTATGCAGATTAGAAACAACTACAACAAAGAAGTTTTTAATGGTGATGTAGGTAGGATCATGGAAATCGATCTTACCGAGCAGTCGATGAAAGTAAGCTTCGATGGAAAGATCGTGCCCTATGAATTTCATGAGATCGATGAACTCGTCTTGGCCTATGCCGTCTCGATTCATAAATACCAAGGCAGTGAATGCCCCTGTATCATCATTCCAGTCCATACATCCCATTTTAAGTTACTCACTAGAAACCTGCTTTACACAGGGATCACAAGAGGTAAAAGGCTTGTGATTCTTATAGGATCCAAGAAAGCTCTTGCTATCGCTGTACGTAACGAAGAAGTAAAGAAAAGGCATACGGGGCTTAAAAATCGGATAACAGAAATCCTAGAGAAAGCGCTCGTTTAATTAAAAGACGCTCGTGCCAGGCAAGCTTGCGAAATTAGCCATCTCAATACCCGCTTCATCCTCAGCTGCAAGAACCATCCCCTGACTTTCGATACCCATTAACAGTGCAGGTTTTAAGTTCGCTACGACGAGGATCTGTTTACCAACAAGAGTTTGGATGTCTTCGATCTTATGACCTATGCCTGATACAATCGTTCTTTTCTCAAAGCCTAAATCGACGGTGAGCTTTAGAAGCTTTTTGCTTTTAGGAACTCTTTCGGCATTAAGAATCTTCGCGACACGAAGATCTATCTTTTTCACATCGTCGAACGCTATTTCGGGTTTTAGTGGCATGTAAGTAGGAGCTGCTTGTTTTTTTACAGACTCTGATAAGGCTTTCATAGCATCTAGCTCTTTTTGCACTGCTTCATCCTCTACTTTTGAAAAAAGAATCACAGGCTTTGGTAGCACAGTTCCTGAAGGGATCTCGGTACAGAGAACTTCATCCCATTTCTGCTTGCTAAGCTCTGAGGTAAACCCTAGCATATGCCATACTTTTTCAGCACTTTCTGGGATGATAGGAGAAGCAAGCAGAGCAAGCGCTTTGATTGCCTGCACGCAGCAGTAAATGGTAGAGCGCATCTCAGGCGCTTTTTCTGGTTGCTTCGCAGCAGTCCATGGCTTCTTCGTATCGAAGTATGCATTGCCCGATTGAGCAAGTTCCATAACAAGCTGTGATGCTCTTCTTAGCTGGAAGCTGTCGTAGGCTTTGGCTGATTCCTTTGCTATAGAGTCAATTTTAGCTAAGAACTCTTTATCAACAGTTTCAAGTGTTTCGGCACTCGGCACTTTCCCTTCGCACTGCTGCTGAGCAAATACAAGAACGCGATTGATAAGATTACCGTATTTACCTAGAAGCTCTGCGTTGCATCGCATCTGGAAATCTTTCCAGGTGAATTCGGAGTCTTGCGTTTCAGGCGCATTCGACGCGATCGCATAGCGTATCTGGTCAGTTGTATATTTTGAAAAGAAGGATTCTAGGTCGATGGTCCACCCTTCAGACTTGCTGAACTGGCGACCTTCAAGATTGTAAAATTCGTTAGCAGGAAGCTCATCGACAAGTTTAAAAGGCTGATTTTGTCCCATGGTCATCGCAGGAAAAAACACGGCGTGGAATGGTATATTATCTTTACCGATGAATTGAACAAGCTTGGTATCGGGATTTGTCCAGTAGTTCTTCCATGCATCGGGAGTCCCTTTGCTTTCTGCCCATTCTTTTGTAGCGGAGATATAACCAATGGGAGCATCGAACCAAACATAGAGAACTTTACCCTTAGCTTCTTCAAGCGGTACAGGAACGCCCCAGTCTGAGTCTCTGGTGATTGCTCTAGGCTTTAGATCATCGATATAGGCTTTTGCAAAATTAACGACGTTCGGCTTCCACTGTTTTTTTTGCATCCATTCAGCAAGCTGCTCTTTGAATTTATCAAAACGTAGAAACCAGTGCGTAGTAGCCTTTTTACTAAGTGGAGAACCTGTAAGCTTTGACTTTGGATGTAAAAGATCAGTTGCTTCATAACTTGCGCCGCAGGATTGGCACTCATCACCTCTAGCACTTTCAAAGCCACATTTTGGACAGGTTCCTTGCACATATCTGTCTGCAAGGAATCTATTTTCTGCTTCAGAATAAAGCTGCAGAGTTTCTTTCTTTTCAATGTAGCCGTTATGTAATAGATCGAGAAAATACTCTTGCACTACTTTGTCGTGACCCTTCCATGTAGTACGTGAGTAATGATCGAAAGAAATTTGCAGCTTATCGAAAAAATCCTTATTCACCTTGTGGAAGATATCCACATGCTCTTTAGGTGTTCTACCTGCCATATCAGCGCTAAGAGTAATGGCGACACCATACTCATCAGATCCGCAGATATAGAGCACATCATTCCCCTTTAGCCTTTTATATCTTGCATAACAGTCTGCAGGAAGATACGCACCTGCTATGTGACCGAAATGAAGAGGTCCGTTAGCGTAAGGAAGAGCTGCTGTGATAAGGACTTTTTCTGACATAACTAAAATTTATTCCTCGTCTTCTTCGTCTTCGAGATCCATTCTTTGTAGTTCTGCAAGATAGCTTTCAGTTGGATTCTTGCGCACTTCTTCTAAAAGACCATCGAGAGTTACTTCGTGGCCAGAGCGCATGAGATACGTTCCAAGACGGATCGCGTAGTTTGCAAGCTCAAAGTTATTCTTAAAAATTCCTCTAAGTCTTTCATGAGTTAGGTGATCTCTGATAAACATACTTCTCTCCTATTTTATTGAATTTTTTGTCTTATGCTCTTCAGCGATCAGAATGCTTCGTAGCACGCCATAGGCAATTTTTAAGTCTTTATTGACTATCATGTAATCATATTTGGATGCCAGACTCATTTCTTGGCTAGCCCAGGAAAGCCTGCGGTTTAGCGTCTGTTCATCCTCTGTCTTTCTTTTAATCAGTCTCTCTTTGAGTTCTTCAAGCGATGGAGGGCATAAGAAAACAAAAATAGCTGGGAATCCTTCTTCTTTTAACTTCATCGCACCTTGCGTATCGATCACAAGGACCACATGCTTACCTAAAGACTGCTTCTCTTTTACATACTGTCTTGAGGTGCCGTAGCTGTTACCAAAGACTTCTGCATACTCGAGAAAATCCTTTTTAGCGACTCGTGCATCGAACTCTTCTTGAGTCAAAAAATTATAGTCTTTGCCTGCGATCTCTCCCGTTCTTGGAGCCCTTGTCGTGCAGGAGACGCTTTCAACAACTGAATCGAACTCCTCTGTAAGCATTCTTACTAGAGTCGTCTTACCAGTTCCTGCTGGCGCGCTAACTATAAACACGAGTCCTTGGGCAAGATTGCCGAGCAATTTTTCAGCCATGTTACTCTATATTTTGGGCTTGTTCTCTGATCTTTTCGAGTTCACTCTTCATTTTTACCGCGTGCATGGAAATATCTATCATGTCGGATTTTGCACACATGGTATTGACTTCTCGATTCATCTCTTGAAGTAAAAAGTCCATCGTTCTACCCACACTTTTTTCTTTCGAAGAAAATAGCTGCTCAAACTGCTGTATGTGGGACTTTAGTCTCGTAATTTCTTCTTCAATGTCTACCTTTTCAGCATAGATCATTACTTCTCTTAAGATTCTCTCTTCGTCGTGAGTATCAAGTGCTTTAACTTCTGCAATTTTATCTAGTAGCTTTTTCTTGTAGGCAAGCGACGCATCAGGAGCATTTTTTTCAATTTCTCCAAGAAGCTTCTTAAAGTTCTCTAGGTATTTTAGGATTTCTGTAGCTAGAGCCTTACCTTCTACTTCTTTCATATGAATGTAAACTAAAAGCGCCTCTTTCATCACTAAAAGAAGGTCTTCTTTGAGCTTATCTTCTTTTTGTTCTGATTCGTTTCCTGCAAAAGACTGCTTCTGTTCAAGCAAGAATGGCAAGCTGAGTACCGATTCTGTATCAAGGCCAAGTTCTTTTGCGACTTCAGAATAGAGCTGTTTTACAAGTTTTAGCTGCTCTACCTGACGCTTTACGATATCAGGAGAAACTCCCTCTTGAACAAGCGCAACTTTAACGGTGACCTGCCCTCTTTGGATCTGGGCGGACACAGCTTTACGAAGCTCGATATCAAAAGCCAAAAAATCTCTTGGCAATTGTATCGAAATATCTAGAAATTTTCTATTTACTGAGTGTATTTCTACATTCCATCTACCCGAAGGGGTCGTTTTGGAGCTTCGGCCATAAGCCGTCATACTTTTGATCATAAATGAGTGCCAAAGCTGTTTGAATTAGCTAGTAGTTATACTGTAAAAAATGCCAACAGTCAAGGGTTTTGGCTTAAAGCTAGACTTGCGCCAAGTAAAGATTTTATTGGCTCGAAAGTTTTTCTATGTATAAGACACGGACCGAGGCTCTCTATCGCCTCTACATGAGTCTTAGTGCCATACCCTTTATGCTTACCAAATCCATATCCAGGGAACTTGATATCGTAGCATTTCATCAGTTCATCTCTAGTTTCCTTAGCGATGATGGAGGCGGCAGCTATCGAATAAGAGAGACTATCCCCTTTAACTATTGCTTGAGATGGGTATTTCCATTTTGGAAGAAGGGAGCCATCGACGAGGACAAAATCTGGCAAGGTAGGAAGTTTTTCTAGAGCCCTTTGCATAGCCTTGAATGTCGCTTGCAAAATATTGATTTGATCAATTTCGTCAGCTTCTACAATTCCAATACCGTACATTACATCCGGAGAACTGATCAGCAGATCAAAGATCTTCGCTCTTTTCTCTGGGGTGAGCTGTTTGCTATCATTGACCCCTTCGATATAAAGCCCCTCTGGAATGATGCATGCTGCTGCAACTACAGGTCCTGCAAGAGGGCCTCTTCCAGCTTCATCAACGCCTGCAACAAGCTTATACCCTTTTATTTGAGCACGCTTTTCATAACTAAAAAAATCAAATCCTTCTGCCCGCATAATACTTCCCTTTTGCAGACAGAATCATGATTTTTATCATTTCTGAATAGAAAAAAAAAGCTCTCAAGGAAACCTTGAGAGCTTTTAGAAACCATTAAACGAGTGAAATACGCTTATTCAGCGCTTTTTGCTGCAGCTTGACGAATGGATCTTTTGTTAGGACCGAGGAACTCTTTTACTTTCGCAGCTTTACCAGAAACGCCACGGAGGTAGTAGAGTTTACCTTTTCTAACTTTACCAATTTTCATAACTTCGATTTTCGCAACTCTTGGGCTATGAAGCATGAACACTCTTTCCATGCCTGAGCCATAAGACACACGGTAGATAGAGAAAGTTTCAGAAAGACCGCTGCCTTTACGAGCAATTACTGTGCCTGTAAATACCTGAAGACGCTCTTTCTCACCTTCGATAATTCTGATGTGTACGGAAACTGTATCCCCTACACGGAACTCTGGAACGCTAGACTTAAGTAGTCCCGCTTCTAGTTGTTGAATGATTTGACACTGATTCATGGTTTCTCCTTTCAGCCTTTATTCACCGTCTCTAATAAATCAGGACGGACTCTCATTGTTTTTTTTATCGCTTTTTCATGACGCCACTTGGCGATTTCTTCGTGGTTCCCGGAGGTGAGCACTAGAGGCACTTCATGTCCTTCGAACTCAGGAGGTCTTGTATAGTGAGGGGCATCGAACTTGCTTTCCTGGAATGAGTCCTGGTAAGCCGCTTCTTCATGTCCTATAACGCCTGGGATAAACCTCGATACGGCATCCACTAGGACTATGGCTGCAACACAGCCATTGGTAAGGACATAATCACCGATGCTTATTTCCTCATCCACCTCATTTTCAATTACTCTTTCATCGATCCCTTCATAATGCCCACAGATAAGAACCAGGTGCTTTTTCTGAGCGAGCTTTTGGCAAAGTGCTGCAGTAAGCGGTTTTCCCTGTGGCGAAAGATAAATCACATGTGAGTCGTCATTTTTTACAGATCTAATGGCCTGGCATAACGGTTTTGGCATTATCACCATACCTGGTCCGCCACCATAAGGTCTGTCATCTACTTTTTTATGCTTTCCTTCAGCGAAATCTCTGATATTAGTCAGATGGATCTCTAGAAGGCCACTTTCTCTAGCTCTCTTTAGAATACTAGCATCAAACGGGCTATGAAAGTACTCGGGAAAAAGAGAAAGTATATCAAATTTCATTAGTTATTACTTCTTTACAGAAGCCTTTTTTGCTGCTTTTTTTGGAGCGGCAGCTTTTACTTCTTCTTTAGGAGAAGCTGTCTTTGCACCAGATGCTCTTCTTTTTGCAGTTTTCTTCTTTTGAATTTCGATTTTTTGCTCTCTGTACTCTTTGATTACGTCAGGTGTTACACTGCGAGCAAGTGATTCCACTTGTTCTGACATTGTAGCGCCTTGGCTTAGCCAAAATTTAAGTCTTTCGCCATCGATACTGCAGTTGTTATCTGCGAGGTATGGAAGGTACCAGCCGAGTTTCTCGACGTACTTACCATCACGCTTGCATCTAACATCTGTTACTACAACGCGAAATGTCTGACGATTGTTGCATCCTTGCTGACGCAGACGTATTTTTAATGCCATAAGAAATTCTCCTTTTTCCCCGCCCCATTCTGAAATTGCTTTTTGAGGTTGGGCATGTCTTTGAAAAATTGTTTTAATCTTTTGAAACTCTTTATCATTCTATTTACATCGTCGAGCTTTACTCCACTGCCATCAGAAATTCTTCGTCTTCGGCTAGGAACGAGCTCAACTTTCTCTTCTCTTTCGGATGGTGTCATCGAAAGGATCATTGCTTCTATCTTGCGTAATTCTTTGTCATCAATTTGCATCTCATCGAGATTCGGCATACCAGGCATCATCTTCAGCAGGCTTTTAAAAGAGCCCATCTTTTTAAGGATAGACATCTGCTTTAAATAATCATCGTAGGTAAAAGTAGCCTTTCTCAGCTTTTTCTCAAGATCTTTGCTTTCTTCTTCGCTGAAATGCTCTTGAGCTTTCTTCACTAAATTGATTACGTCTCCCATTCCAAGGATACGATCGGCCATGGAATGAGGATTAAAGGCTTGGAAATCTGTTATCTTCTCTCCAACACCTTCAAACTTTAGCGGTTTCTGCGTCACTTCTCTAATAGAGATCGCAGCACCTGCTCTTGCGGTACCGTCAAGCATTGTCAGTATGGTACCCGTGATCGAAATTCTTCGATCGAATTCTTGCGCTGTTTTCACAGCGTCTTGTCCTGTGTTTGCACTTGCTACAAACAGAATTTCAGAAGGGACTACCTTCTCTTTAATTCTTTCAAGCTGCTCCATCAATTCTTCATCAAGATGAAGACGACCTGCTGTATCAACAATCAGTACTTGAGTGTTATCAAGCTTGGCTTTCTCTAGAGCTTTTTCAGCTACCCGAACTGGATCATTTTCTCCGTCAATTGAGAAAACTTCTACATCCGCTTGAGCTCCAAGTCTCTTAAGTTGTTCTACCGCTGCAGGTCTTTGCAGATCGCACGCAGCAAGGAGAATTTTCCTGTTTTTGTCCTGCGACTTAAGAAAGGTCGCTAGTTTAGCACAATGGGTCGTTTTTCCGGAACCCTGTAAACCACAAAGTAGTATTACAGATGGATTTCCCTTCAAAATCAGGTGGGATTCTTCCACCCCCATCAAAGCTACAAGCTCATCATGGACGACCTTGATGAACTGATCACTTGGAGACACCGCTTTTATGACGGACTCCCCTAAAGCTTTCTCTTTAACTCTCTTTACGAAATTGCTTGCTACTGTGTAGTTTACGTCAGCATCGAGCAAAGCAAGACGCACTTGTCTAACAGCATCCGATACGTTTTCTTCAGTAAGAGTTTTCTTACCAGAAAGCGTCGAAAATAGACTTTGAAATTTCTGAGTTAATGTGCCAAACATAAATATATTTTTCTTGTATAACGGTGAATAGAATAGTCTACGAAGTCATTCAATTTCAAGGAAAAAGAAACGATCGTGACCCGCCCAGTCCTTCAAAACCTTTTTTTGCTTCCAAAACGGGCCTGAAAATAGCTCCGAAAGCATTTTACCCTGAAGATATCCAATTTCAAAATAGATCTTTGCACCAGGATTCAAGTAATCCGGAAGCGTCAGGGCCATCTTTTCATAAAATTCAGTTCCCCTCTCCCCTCCAACAAGCGCTAGAGCTGGCTCATAATCTTTAACAGAAGCATCAAGATCTGCAAATTCAGCTTTGGAGATATAGGGAGGATTACAAAGGATAAGATCAGCTTTCTTTCCCTGATAAGGAGTTAAGAGATCCCCTTCAAGAAACTCGACTACAACATCATTTTTTTTGGCATTTCTTTTAGCCACATCAAGTGCCTTAGAAGAAATATCAGACAGCGTTACTTTGGAAACAGGAAATTTCTTTTTAAAAGAAATCCCTAAGCAGCCAGAACCTGTACAAATGTCCCAAACCTCTAAAGGTCCCGTAGAAACTTCTTTTGAGACTATATCAATTAAAATTTCTGTTTCTTGCCTTGGAATTAGCACATCTGGAGTAACTTCGATCTCACAGCCGAAAAAGTCCACCTTGCCAATTATCTGCTCGATAGGCTTACCCTTCGCTGCAACAGAGAGCAAAGTTCTAACTTGTTCGAGCTCCGAATTTTCCATAGGGCGCTCAAAATTCATATAAAGAGAAACTTTATCTAAAGAAAGAGCATATCGTAGAATTTCCTGAACAAGAAACTTAGGCCTTACGGTTTTCTTTTGCTCAAGAAACTGCACGGATAATTGATAAATCTCGCCAAGAGTCTTCATGAAGATGAGGGAGAGCCAGAAAGCTCTTGCTGATGATAAAATTTAACGAGTGATTCTGTTAGTTCATCAAGATTTCCGTCCATAACCTGATCGAGCTTATAAAGTGTAAGATCAATTCTATGGTCAGTCACTCGATTTTGAGGAAAATTATAGGTGCGAATTCTTTCAGAACGGTCGCCTGAACCTACTTGAGAAGAACGAAGGGACGCTATCTCTTGTTCCGCTTTACGTCTCTTCTCTTCTACAATCTTTGCAGAAAGTAGTCTCATGGCTTTATCTTTGTTTTTATGCTGACTACGTTCTTCCTGGCAATATACTACAGTGCCTGTTGGCAAGTGAGTAATACGAACAGCGGAGTCTGTAGTGTTAACGTGCTGACCGCCAGCTCCTGACGCTCTATACGTGTCAATTTTCAGCTCGCGCTCGTCAATTACAATCTCCTCTTCTTCATCAGGCTCAAGAAGTACCGCAACAGTGATTGCTGATGTATGAACTCTTCCTTGCGCTTCTGTCTTAGGAACTCTTTGGACTCTATGAGTGCCCGCTTCATATTGCATGAGCCGGTTTACATTCAGCCCAGACATAGTCATGATATATTCCTTGAATCCACCCATTTCGGAAGGAGTAGATGTCAGAAGCTCGTACTTCCACCCTTTAGCATCCGAATAGCATTTGTACATGCGCACACAGTCACCAACAAAAATAGCAGCCTCGTCTCCCCCTGTTCCTGCACGCAATTCTATGATAATATTACGACTATCTCTAGGATCAGGTGGAACAAGAAGATTTTCTAATTTAGACTGACATTCTTTGATCTGTGTATCTACCGTTGATAGATCATCTTTGATAATGGATAAAAATTCAGGATCATTTTCAGACTTGAGAAGTTCTTGATTTTCCTCTCTTTGTTTTTCTAGAGAGTGCAAAGAATTCCACGCCTCCTTGACCTGAGCCAAGTAGGCGTGTTCCTGCGTAAGAGTACGGTATTGCTTTTGATCGGAGAGAATATCCGCCCTTCCTAATAAGTCTTCGACTTGCTCTAGCCTTGATAGGAGCTTGAGTATTCTCTCTTGCATGAATTACTTCTTCTTTGGCGCTTTTTTTGCAGCGGCAGACTTCTTTGTAATTTCTTCTTTTTCTGCAACAACTTCTTGAACAGCTTCTGCTTTTTTAGCATAACGCTTAACGAATTTATCAACACGACCTTCGGAGTCGATAAATTGCTTGCTCTTTGTGAAGAATGGATGCGAAGCAGAAGAAACTGATACTTTGTATACTGGATATTCTTTGCCTTCGAAAACTTCTTTTTCTTTTGGCTGAAGTGTTGTTCCGCAAACAAATTTAAAACCTGTAGAGGAATCGACGAATAAAACGTCTTGGTAGGGAGGATGCCCTTGCTTTTTCATAGTAATCTCCTAAAAAATCATTCTTTATTAAAGATGAATAGTAAATCCCATTTTTCGTTTAAAAACAAGCCTTTTCGACTTGAAGCTTGAATAGATGCGTTAAAAAAACCTCTCAGACATAAAGTTTTTTTAATTTTGAAACGCTAAAACTTCTTCTTGCTTTTGCGCTAAATAAGCCATTCTTGCTGTTAAAAGACCTTCAAGAACCCCCTCTTCATATCGGAAAGCGGGATGATTCTCAAGCTCTGGATAGTCATTAGGCTGCAAAATATCGTCAGCTGTGGCATTTGGCAAGATCTCTCTTGCAAAACGAAGCAATCTTTCTCTTTGAGCGTCTGCTAACTCATCAAACATTTTTTCCATACCACACTACTTCCTTTTATTTTGAAAAAACTCTTTCATTAACCTAGCAGATTCACCTGCTAGAACACCCTGTTTAATTAAAAGATTATGTATAGGATGTGGAATATTCAATAAATCGATCCAACTTCCACCCGCTCCCTGTCTTATATCGGGCGCTCCCCACACAAGATTCTTAACCCGAGAAAGAATCAAAGCTCCGGCACACATACTACAAGGCTCGAGCGTCGTATATAAAGTACTCTCTAAAAGCCTCCAATTATTAAGCTTCTTCGAGGCCTGCCTCAAACAAAGAATTTCTGCATGAGCTGTGGCATCTTGCAAGGACTCCACTTGATTGTGGGCCCTTGCTATGATTTCCCCATTATATACAAGCACCGCACCAATAGGAACTTCGTCTTTAGCAAAAGCAAGCAAAGCCTCCTCTAGTGCCGCGCGCATAAAAAACTCATCTAGCAGCACTTCAACTCACCGAGTTTTTTCTGCATGTTTCCGAGCTGTTTTTTTAGTCCTTCTATATCTTGAACATATTTTTTAGCTGTAGCTTGCAGCCTTTTTTCATAACGATCTGTAAGCTTTAAGATCTCTAGCTCATGTTGTCTTGAAAGATCCTCTAAAGTAATAGAAGCATTTTTTTGTAAGGCAGGTTTGGCTTGCTCTGCAAGCTCTTTTATAGCTGCATCTTTTACGACTTCAAATACTGGATCTGGGAAAGCTACCGAATTGAGCATGCTAAAGATATAAGTATCTATCGCACCAAAATTCTCTACAGATTTAGAGGCGATTGCCTTTGCATCTTCTACAGAAAGAAGCGTGATTTCTTCAAATTTTGGATTGACTTTTGTGAGTTGAACTACAAAAAATTCATACACTTCTGCATGTTTCAAAATCCATTTTGAAATCATCCAGCTTCCAAGGTTCTCAGTCCCCTCTGAAACAAGTTCTGCAAAATAGGCTTTTTCCAGGTCTTCTGCTGGTATTTTCTCTATGAAATTCTTTCCAAAATATTTTTGAACAAATACTTTGTCTTGCTTCAGGTGTTCTCCACGGATATCCTTACGTATATCGTGTAAAATCTTCCCCAGGAAGCTTTCCAAAATTTCAAATTTCGATTTTAACGGCATGTCTTTGATCATAATTTATTCCCCATTAAGAGCTTTTGTGCTAAGATAAGAAGGTAGAAACTTTAGCAGGTGGATCAGCAAAACGCAAGAGACATACTATGTCAAATTCCTCTTTAAATTTGAGGACTTGTACAAAGCTTTTTTGAGATTGATCTGTTAAGACGGTTTAAGCTATAATAACCTCAATGTTTTAGATTTTTATAAGTTTGTCTACCTTTTTAAACTCTCAATACAGGGAGAACCTATACAATGTCTTTAGATAAAGGTACCAAAGAAGAAATTACAAAGAAGTTCCAACTTCACGAGAAGGACACAGGATCTGCAGATGTTCAGATTGCTATCCTTACCGAGAGAATTGCAGAACTTACAGAGCACTTAAAACTTGCTCCAAAGGACCATGGTTCACGCCTCGCTCTCCTCAAATTAGTAGGACAGCGTCGCAAGCTTCTAGACTATCTGAATTCCACAGATACGAAGCGTTACCAGAATCTGATTGTAAGACTCAATCTCAGAAAGTAATTTTTTTCTTTTAATAGATCACTTCAGGCCTCTGAAGTGATCTAATTCTTTAGTTGTCGCTTAACACCAATATTGATATAGTCCCCAAGTTCTCTTGACTATCAAAAGAGAATTAAGAAAATATCATAGTGATATTTTTACTATCTACCCGTTTAAAGGGATGAAAGGCCCATTTAGATAGAGGAAATCTCCTCCATGTAAATGGTCAGTTCATCCACAGAATGGGTTCTAAATTTTAAAAAAACTGGAGCTTTTAGCAATGCTGACACAAGCCAATACAATGTCCGTTTCAGTCGGTGGAAAAACGCTTACATTCGAAACAGGAAAGATCGCAAGACAAGCGGGTGCCGCAGTTATGGTAACTTGCGGAGAAACTATGGTATTTACCACAGTTTGCTCCTCTTCTAAAGCCTCAGAAGAAATCGATTTTCTTCCACTTCGCGTGGACTATCAAGAAAAGTTCTCCTCTTCTGGTAAAACCCTCGGTGGATTTATTAAAAGAGAAGGAAGACCTACTGAAAAGGAAATCCTAGTATGCCGTCTCATGGACAGACCTATCCGTCCTATGTTTGAAGATGGATACTACAATGAAGTACAGATCCTTTCCTACGTTTTCTCTTACGATGGTGTTCACTCACCAGAACCTATGGCTATTTGTGGAGCATCTGCAGCACTGGTACTCTCAGACGTTCCTTTTATAAAGCCTATTGCCGCTGTAAGAGTCGGAATGATAAACGGCGAGTTCGTTATAAATCCAACAATCGAAGAACAAACAACCTCTAAATTAGATCTCGTTCTTGCTGGAACAGAAGATGCAATCCTTATGATCGAAGGTTATGCAGACTTCCTTACAGAAGAGCAGATCATCGATGCGATTCACGAAGGTCACGAAGCGATTAAAGTTATCTGCGAAAAACTCTCTGATTGGCAAAAAGAAATCGGCAAACCGAAAAAACGAGATGGACTCCGTATTCTTCCTAAAGAAATTACAGAAGAAATCGATGCCCACTTCGGATCAAGACTAAAAGCCGCTCTAAAAGTTAAAGACAAACTCGAAAGAGAAGATGAAATCAGCGCAATCAATGCGGATGTTCTAGCGCGTTTCTTCCCAGAAGGACAGGAACCTAGATTTAGCAAACCTAATGTAATGCTAGGATTCAAAAAAATCCAAGCACATCATATGCGTGAAGCTATACTACAAGACAATATTCGTAGTGACGGAAGAACATGTGATCAAGTACGTCCTATCAGTATTGAGCTCGGCCTTCTCCCAAGAACACACGGAAGCGCCCTTTTCACACGTGGTGAGACACAAGCTATTGCAGTAGCTACACTTGGTGGCGAGACAATGGGTGTTCGTTACGAAAACCTAGATGGCGATCACACAAGAAAATTCTATCTTCAGTATTTCTTTCCTCCTTTCTCTGTTGGTGAAGTAGGAAGAATCGGAACTCCTGGCAGAAGAGAAATTGGCCACGGAAAGCTCGCTGAAAGAGCTCTTGCAGCGGCAGTACCAAGCCAAGAAGCTTTCCCTTATGTAATCCGTCTTGAATCTAACATTACAGAGTCCAACGGATCTTCTTCCATGGCATCTGTTTGTGGTGGATGTCTTGCTATGATGGATGCGGGTATTCCTATTAAGCATCCTATTGCTGGTATTGCAATGGGTCTTATCCTTGAAGGCGATCGTTATGCGATTCTTTCTGACATCCTAGGTGTAGAAGATGCACTTGGTGATATGGACTTCAAAATCACTGGAAACGCTACAGGTATCACAGCATTCCAACTCGATATTAAAGTTGAAGGAATAACAACACAGATCATGCAAGCAGCGCTTGCACAAGCAAAACAAGGAAGGATCCATATCCTGAACAAAATGCTTGAAGTCTGCCCTAAAGCGAAAGAAGAGCTATCTCAATACGCTCCTCGTATCGAAACAATGCAGATTAAGCCAAGCAAGATTGGTATTGTTATCGGTCCTGGTGGAAAACAAATCCGTGCCATCATAGAAAGCACTGGAGCTCAAATTGATATCAATGACAGTGGTATCGTCAGCATTTCTTCTACTAACCCAGAAGCTATGATGAAAGCAAAAGAAATGATCTTCGGCCTTACAGCCGAAGCAGAGATCGGCAAAACCTATACAGGTAAAGTCGTATCGATCGTGGCTTTCGGAGCTTTCGTAGAAATATTCCCAGGTAAAGAAGGTCTTTGCCATATTTCTGAGATTTCCCACGCAAGAATTCAAAACGTCTCTGATGTATTGAAAGAGGGAGACACTCTAGAAGTGAAGGTTCTAGATGTAAATGACCGCGGACAGATTAAGCTGAGCCATAAAGCTACTCTTCCAGCGCCTCAATAAGGTGAACAAAAAAGCCCTGTAGGCAGTGCCTACAGGGCTTTTTTCATTCTACTTTTTTTTTAAACTAACTAGAAAAACCCCTTTCATAAGCCTGTTCGATCTGCTGTTTTACTAAAGCATGCTCTGCTTTGTAACTCGCTAAACTTTGATCTCTTTGCTGGTTGATCACAGCACATTGTCTTAAGAATTCCGCTTGAGCTATTGCATACTCATTTTGGCGTACCGCATCAGCTGATTGAATATCGATTGCGCAAACACGTCTTTTTTCTGTAAATTTTCCAAGCGCTACTTGCTTTAATCTATTACCATTTTGAACAGCTGCTACTTTTTGAGTAGTAAAATTTTTCTTTTGAGCATATAGCTCAGCTTTCTCTGGATTTAATAGAGCCCTGTCTTGGAGTCTTCTGTCAATAGCATCTATACCTTTTTGAAGTTGAGAAAGAATCGATTGCGTATTGAGCTCTATTCCACGGACTTCGGCATCGTGCGCTGCTTGCATTGTTGTAAGTCTTTCTGGATCCCATTTAACCACGTAATTCTCATCAGATTGCGCAAGCGATCTTACAAGAATTTGTTGATGAGGTTTAATTTGAGCTTCGAAGCTTGCAGATAGCTCTTTCATTTTTCTATTACACTCATTCCATGCATGTTTCATTTGAGACTTTGCATCACGTAAAAAGACAAGCTCTTGAGGATGGAAATTTGGGGTATTATTTAATAATTCAATAGGATACTTCTCTAATATAGTAGAGCAAGGAAGCCCTCTGGTCTCTTCTCGCCATTTAGCATTCCAATCAATTAAAGATTGAATTTCAGAGGAAAGTGAAGAAGTTTCTCCCGTGTACTTTGCAACAAGTCGTAAAAGTTGAATATGAAATTTTCGACCCTCTACAAAAGAAAGACTTTGAACTTTTCCCTTTACAAGCTCATTAAAACGAGCAGGTTCAGGTATTGAGTATTTGAGCATTATTTTCAGACTATGACGCTTCACACATTGATCGAATGTGCTAAAACTCACTTCCTTTCTCAAAGCTTGAAGTGTCGTAGGATCGTTATAATCCACAATATTTCGACTTAAAAGAATAAATGTACCGGCAACCGCTAGTAGCACTAAAAAGGCGCTTAGGCCAGCGGGAAATGTCACTGCGCTTATTATAGTAGCTACACCTACAGAAACACTTGCCGTGGAACTTAAACCCGCCAAAACATCTAAAGCAATCTTTTGAGCCTTATAGACGCCAGGAAGGTTCTCTTTGATAGTAGTATATTTTTCAGACCAATAGGAAGTACGGGATGTGCTTTGAAAATTTAATACTGAGGAAGCTATTGCCATGACCTTGCAATTAGTTAATTTTTAATTCCTAAGATATTACTATATTTGCGAAATATAATAAAAACACAGATTATTTTAATTAAAAAGACTAACATTCAATGAATTAAAAAAAGAGCCCCGAGAGTAACTCGGGGCTCTTTAGACTAGATTTGTTGCGGAGATGGCTGATCGGAAATAAAGCTATTAGGTTCTTTATTTACGATAGGTGTTGGAGGAGGAGGAGGTAGCTTACGGTGCAAACCTTCTGTATCCTTTAATTTCTGTCTTTTCTTTTCAGTATCCCAAGTACCGTCCATGATAAGTAGAACGTCGTCTCTATCTAAAGATTCAAACTCTATCAGCATGTCGGTCATTAGTTGAACTTTGTCTTTATTCGCTTCGATAAGAGATCTAGCTTTTGCATTTGCCTCATCAAGAAATTTTCTCACTTCGAGGTCGATGATTTTTGCAGTCTCTTCTGAGTAGTTCTTTTCCTGATAGGATTGCATACCAAGATACTGACCATTTTCACTTCTTTCGGCATAAGCCACTGTTCCGAGAGAGTCCGTCATTCCCCACTCACATACCATGCTTCTAACAAGTCTTGTAGCTTGCGTAATATCCATTTGAGCCCCACTAGAGATATCTCCTAAGAAGATATCCTCAGCAACACGTCCTCCCATGAGAACAGCGAGCTGGTCAAGAAGTTCATTTCTCCAATAGCTTACTCTATTTTTCTTAGGCATAAAATGGGTTGCACCAAGAGAGAGTCCGCGTGGGATTATGGTTACTTTATCAACTGGATCAGAATGTTTCACTAAAAGAGCAACAACAGCATGTCCTGATTCGTGTACAGCTGTAGTTTTCTTCTCGCTTACATCGAGCTCAAGACTGCGTCTTTCCTTACCATAACGCACCTTGTCACAGGACTCAGCTACGTCTTGTTCAGTCACCGCACTTCTTCCACGTCTTGCTGCAAGAAGAGCTGCCTCATTTAATACGTTAGCAAGGTCAGCACCAGAAGAACCTGGAGTATTTCTTGCAACATTCATAAGGTCAACTGAAGGATCTAGCTTAATCTTACGAGCATGAACTTTTAGGATTTCATAACGACCTTTGATATCTGGTAGATCAATGACTACTCTTCTATCAAATCTACCTGGTCTGAGTAATGCTTTATCTAATACGTCAGGACGGTTAGTCGCAGCAATTAGAATAACCCCTTCGCTTGTATCAAAACCATCCATCTCTACGAGAAGCTGGTTTAATGTCTGCTCTCTTTCATCATGTCCACCGCCGATACCTGCGCCTCTATGACGGCCTACAGCATCGATCTCATCCATGAATATGATACAAGGAGCTTGTTTTTTAGCTTGTTCGAATAAATCACGGATACGGCTTGCACCGACACCGACAAACATCTCCACAAAGTCAGATCCTGAAATTGAGAAGAATGGGCGGTCAGCTTCGCCGGCAACTGCTTTAGCGATTAGAGTCTTACCTGTACCTGGAGCTCCTATGCACAGAACGCCCTTTGGAATCTTTGCCCCAAGAGCTGTAAACTTGGTAGGATCTTTCAAGAAGTCTACGATTTCCTGTAGCTCTTCTTTCGCTTCATCACAACCCGCAACATCTTTAAATGTGACTTTGTTCTTTTCTTTAGTAAGTAGTTTCGCTGGAGACTTACCAAAATTCATAGCACCCGATCCTACACCCTTCATTTGTCTTGAGAAAACAAAGTAGAGCAAGAGAACGACTAGGATTACAGGAAGAAGGGTCAAAAGGTAGCTAAAGTAGTTAGGTGATGGCTCTTCGCTTTTGAATGTTTTTTCAAGTACAGCATTTCTTGGCTGATCAGGAGCTTTGAATACCGCAGCTCTATTATTTGGGAAATTATCCCACTCTTGTTTTGCTTGCGCAAACCACTGAGAATAAAGCTCTGGATCTTGTTTTTCGAGGGCTCTTGTCGATAACTCTTTATTATTAAAGAACCAGATTACGCTCGCCACCGATTGACGGGCTTTATCGAGCTGAGCTTCATTCTTTTCTAGCTCTTCACTGACGGCTGCCGACTGCTCGACTTCTGTTTTATAGTTACGCACAGAACGGAGTTGAAGAAGGCGCGCATGCTGCTGCTCAGAATTGAGCTCGCTTACTATCCCCTTAAGCTGGGCTATCGCGAACTTATAAGAGTTTACCTGTTGGTCTACTGTCGATTTAGCTGCAGGGTTTTGGAAAGCTGCGATTTGCTGCTCTAAATCTCTTAACTGTTGTTTAATTGTCTCGTTACCGATTCCAAGCACTGGTGATCTGAATTGTTGAATGAGAGTTAGA
>Ga0247841_10003478_pt1 | contig 29085 bp, 27 predicted proteins | sample LaCruzMarch2015__2_FD_192410 | JGI IMG/M metagenome (GOLD analysis project Ga0247841, IMG submission 192410) | Freshwater microbial communities from meromictic Lake La Cruz, Castile-La Mancha, Spain - LaCruzMarch2015_18m | ecosystem: Environmental > Aquatic > Freshwater > Lake | place: Spain... | reverse complement strand
AAAGAAAATGCCTACAATTCTTTATAATAATGGCATGACAGTAAATGAGCTCATTGTTGCTATTAAAAATGAGCGGGAAGTTGTATCTATAGCAAAAAAATGGAAAGATAATGAAAGAAGAAGAGTGGGAATAGCACAGCATTTTTTTAAAGGGAATCAAATAACTGGATTTAATTATGGCACTATAAGTGGACCAGGCCAAATACTTAATAGAGGGCCAGAAGTTGATGAAATGTTAAGACCCCATTATGAAGAAGTAAAACAACTTCGGCCTAATGCTGCAGAAAGTTTGGAATTATGTATGCGGGAATTAGAAATACCGGGACCAGAATATACTGGAAAATCTGACGGAAGTATGTCTTTTAGACTTGCTAAGAGATAATTGTTTTCTAGTTGCTTTCTTAAAAGTGTTCAAGGTATAAACCTAGAGATTATAAACATTAAATATTATTTAATAAAATTTAATTCTTTTCTTGAGAATTACACGCACATTAGACTTCATTATAACGTACTAATCAATACTACAACCTATTAACCATTCCACTAACTTTCTTAACCTGAATATCCTTGCCTGAAAGAATAAAACTGGCCCTAACCTTATCTAGTTCTTGCCTATTTATAGCAAGGATAATGCCTAATTTTGTTTCTTTAATAACTTGAGGACAAGCTCTTGCATAGCCCAAAACTCCCACAAACCTCAAGATAGCTTCTTCTATATTTTCGTTTATAGCGTCCTTTCCCGATAAAAGAAGATATCTTTTATGCTCCCGATGACTTGGTTTTAGTGCTTTCATTTTTGTTTTGGAACAAAACGAACAATCTGGAAATCAATAATTTCCAGAGTATCAAAAAGTCTGTAAGGCCAAACCGAAGGTTTAGTTACTTTTTGATTTAGTTTTGTTTTTGATAATCATGTGCTATTTATCCCACCCTTTTCTTTTTCTAATAATTCTCCTTACATACCATACCAAACAAGCTATTCCACCAAGAACTAAAACTCCTGCGCCGATAAAAATATACTTATATTTTTTGATATTATCAGTTAGTCCTTCACTAGCCCAACCATCACCGCTCTCTCCTGTTTCATTAGATTCACCTGTCTGATTGCCAGAACCACTAAGTGATATAGCATCCTGAGCACCGCCCATACTCTCATTTATTTTTTTTATGGTTAAGTTTACTCTATTATTTGCTATTGAATTAAGTTTTATAGATAACTGATAATAAGTAGAAGAGCTAATATTTATCTTTTTTTCTTTTCCGGGTATTAAAGTAAGACTTATTGGATCGCTGGTTATAGTAACATAAGCACGATCACTTGAGAGACTATCCAAGGTTATTCTATGAATATCAGTTTGATTCAAAAGTGTAAACTTTATTTTCTCGCCTTTTTTCAATTGTTGCGTATATCCTAAAGAAAACTCAGAACTAGTTGGGCTATATTCTGTTGCAGTAGTTGTATCTGCACCGCCCCCGCCACCACCACCGCCTCCGCCGCCATCATCGTCATCGTCTACAGCTTGAATTTCTATTGTAAAATTTGAGTGTTCATGAAGATTTCCAGCATCATCATAACATCTTATAGTCCAATCATAACTACCACTTGCAGAAAAAGTATAAGTCCTAGTCTCAGTGCTGTTCCTAGCGATACCTGTATCGGTAGATTCAATAGCTCCATCAATAAGCAAACTACAATTATCAACTTCAAAATTATCTGTAACATTATACTTAAAGCTTACAGAATGATCTTCCTCGTAAGTGTCATTACCATCATCAGGAGAAATCAACTCTACTACTGGCGCGGTCGTATCAAAATAAAATGTTCGCGAAACCGTTGAGTTAATATTTCCATATGTATCATTGCAGCTAAAAGTTAGATTATGTGCTATTTGCGACATAGAAGAATTTGTTGCATTGAAAGTTCTATTGTCTGCTGAGCTCATGCTCTTATTTGCACCACCGTCGATAGAATACAAGCATGTACCATTTTTATTTAAGGTTACATTAAATATTACACTTCTGTGATAAGAATTATTAGCAGGAGAATTAATTGTTATTATTGGCGAGTTTGCATCAATAGTAAAGTTTCTTGTTTCAGTGATATTGCAGTTGTTTAAAGTATCACAAGCAGTTGCATTAAAATAATATATGCCATCACCAAGACTTGAGAAGTTTGTGTAAAGTGGGCTTGTTGTTGAGTTTGTTGAATTAATTTGAGAGTTTGTTGAATTAAAAATTCTTAGTGTTATGTTTTTCAAGTTTGTATCGTTTGCCGTAATATTTATCAGAATAAAGTTCCTTGTTAAATTTATTAGTCCAGACGTTTCAGTTGGAGAAGTGAAGTTTATTGTCGGATAAATTAGGTCTACAGTAATATTATAAACACTAGCATTTGCGCAATTATTCAATAAATCACATGATTGAATAGTTAAATTATAAATTCCGTCAGTAGGATTCCATGATTGTGACCAGATCACACCGGGATTAGAATAATCTACCGCAGATTTATTCAAGATTCCATTTTGATAAAAAGAAGTAAAGTTTACACCAATAATGTTATCACTTACATTTCCAGTAAGATTATATGGAAGACTAGTTGCGCTAAGCATTGTATTGTTAGCTATACTCGTTATTGTTATAACGGGCGGTGTCGTATCAAGTACAACCATTCTTATCGCAGTACTATTTCTATTCCCTGCAAGGTCATAAGTTGTAGCATTAAAATAATATGTTCCATCAGAAAGGTTCGTCTCCTCGCTTGTATTAGAAAGTAAAATTGTCTCATTTCCTTCGATAGTCATCATAATTCCAGTAGAGTTATATATGTAAAGGATAGTTTTATTAAAATTAGTTTCGTTTACAGTAATATTAACATAAATCCAGTTTTGACTATGATTTCCAGAAGCAGTTGTATCGCTTTCAAAATCGATTGTTGGATAAACTGTATCGACAGTATAATTCCAAATTTCTCCTGCGCCAGTATTTCCAGAAGGATCTGTGCAATTAACAGTCCAAATTACACTTCCATCACTACTTGTTAAATTTCCGGCTTCTTGCGCACTTCCATCAGCCGAAACATCTGTCCAACTTGCCGAATTACCTGGTGCAGAAAAATTATTCCAATACATTGTGCAATTAACAGTGTCAGAATCATCTGTTACATTAAACGAGTGTGAAGTATTTTCAAAGTTTCTAAAGGTATTATTTTGTGGGCTTATTAAATGAACAACAGGCGCGGTTGCGTCTGTTAAGCAAGTATAAATCCTAACATCATCAATAAACCAGCCATAATCATTAACTAACTCATCTGTGCCCAATCTAAATCTAAAACGTACATTTTGTCCTGCTAAAGAAGTAAGATTAAGTCTAGAAGAGGTATAACCATAAGATGTCCCGCAAAATGCAGATCTATTTGCTAACGGATTCCCAGAGTCATTGTAAATTCTTCCAGTATAATTATTATTAATTATTAAACTTCCTCCGTCAATCCAAGTAGTCCCGCCATTAATACTGTATTCTATAACTCCGCCATCATAATAGGTAGTATCCTCGCTTTCAAACTCATATGAATGTTTGAAATGCATATAAGGTTCTGTTCCTACTTGTAATGATACGTTTAAGTTCATTTTAATGTAGCTGTCCGATGAACCAACTGCATCATACCCCCAAATGTTATATTGCCCGCTTGTTGCGTATGGACCAGTTAAGACAGCATTGGGATCTTGAGGATAATACCAGGCATTTGCTCCCTCATTTGTACCATTCACCCAATTACCTGATGAGATGTTCTCCAAATCATCAAAGAAAAGATTATTAATTGTACCACTATCACAAACAGGTGCTTCGGTCATAGTACAAACGACAGCCTTATTCATTTGAGTAGCATTAATTGCTTTTTCAACAGTTAATCTTTCAGAAGAATTAAAATCAAGATTTATTGCGGCCTGTGTTAGGGCATCATACAAATCACCATAATCACTTCCTGAAGTCAATAAATTAGTATTGGCCTCGTAAAAAAGTTGTGCAGTTTTATTTATGCCTATTCCAGAAATAGTATATCCACTAAAAGTATCTCCGTCTGTAATTAAGTATGCAGCTTTATTTGCTACACCACCATTTGTATGCACACCACCATTATCCTGATCCCATGTATCACAAACATAGTTGGTGCTGTTCATAGCATCTGGGTCGCCATATAGTGTAGGATTACTCGCACTTCTAATTGCTCCGATAGATAAATCTTCGCCCATCAACCATCTAACTTCATCACTATCATCTCCCGCATTGTTTGTGAGATCAACGAACTCACCCATAATATCTGAGAATGCTTCATTGATTGCTCCCGATTGCATATAGTAAAAAAGATTAGATTCATGTTCTGTAACTCCATGACTCATCTCATGTGCAACTACATCGTCTGCTGAAGAATATCCATTTCCGTAAGTCATTTGTTCTCCATTCCAAAAAGCATTTGCATAAGGACATGCGCAAGTAGGACATGTACCAAGAGTATAACAAAATCTTACCGTAGAAGTAAGATTCATACCCAAATCATCAATACTATCTCTATCAAAGTAATTATAATAAAAATCATATGTATCTCCTGAATAATTATAAGCATAATTTGCATCACTAATTTCAGAAGCAGCTCCGCCTTCAACTCTTACAAGTGTTGAACCTGGAAGAGCATCATCACGGACATTATTTTTGTCATAAACTTTGCGATATTTAGCAGTATAAATCTGAGTAAAATGCAAAACTATCTTCCCATTATTAGCATCAACTAAAATAAGTTCATTAACAGGGCTGAACAAATCATCATTGTAAACATCCATTCTCCAAACCAAAACTGGATTTTTAACAAATGCGCTATTTTCTCCGAAAACACGGGGGTCATAAATCCATAATTCTGGTGTTGTTGTTTGTAACGATGACGCATCAGCATGATAATATTTAGCAATCGCATTTAATGCCCTTTCCGATGCATCTTCCCCATTAAGATTATATTCTGTATCGACGTTCAAATCAGGCATTATTTTTGAGCCTACTGAAAGAATGTTTTTGTTAGAATTCATTTGAACAATTATTTCTCCACCGAATACAGGGACACCGTTATATTCCTGTTGCATTCTCACAACAGCCCTTCCGTCAACAAGATTTTTCGAATAAGTTAAAGATAATTCCTCATTTTCATCTTTAATACCTAAATAATTGCCATAATCTAAAAGAAACTGTCGTGCAGCATCTTCAGATGTTACAGAATCTGCATCAAATGATGATGGATGAACTATCGCATTAGATAAATCACTACCAATAAATTTGACTTTTCCAGTAATCTGGCTTGTTGAAACACGAAATTTGCTTTTTTTGGTGTCTCCATTTAGTCGTTTAGTAAGCTCTGTTTTTTGTTTATCATAGGAGATTTTATTTGAGATATCTTCAGAAGGTACTTTTTCTTCGATTATGTTTTCTTCACCAAGGATAACTTCACTTGAGATATTATCAACAACAAGAGTGCTATTAGCAATTGTCTCATTATCAACAATCTCGTTAGTTATGTTCAAAACAGAAGAATCATTTTCTGAAACTATGAACTGAGTTAATAAAAGTGCCAAACATATTCCTACGAATACTAAAATAATTTTTTTCATTTTTATTTTTTGCTTATTTTTTCTACGCATATTCCAGAAGCGTCAGGGTATGTTTTTCCTTGCATATCACAGGTATATCCTTCTGGACAAATTATTCCCGCAATACCTCCGCACATTTTATTTTCGTTATTATCCGTCGCATTATTAATCTCACTAGCTTTTTCCTTATTCAAGTGTCGTATCTGAAAAACAATAAAAAGAAGAATAACTATGAGAAAAAGAATAATATAAAAGAGAACCTTATTATGCTCGATTTTCCACTCTTTAAAGTCCTTGCTCCTCTTTATTCGCATAGATTAGGGTAGTATAATCTATTTTTAAACTCTTCGAATATATTTTTGAACGAGTATCATTAATAAAATATAACAGAGCAAGATGGGTAAGTAAATGCAAATGTAAATTTATAGAAGCTAAGACTTTACTACATTGCCTAATCCCCCATTGGCTATCAATTAATATTAATCTCTCAACATCACAAAAACATATATAAACCTTTTTTCATATTAGGAAGTAGAAAAAGAGGAAGAATAATAATACGGAAATATACACAATAGGCGGATTTAACGAAGTAGGCAAGAATATGACTGTCGTTGACCTCGGAGAAGATGCATTTATCTTTGATTGTGGGCTTCATCTTCCACCAATAGTAGAGCTTGAAGAAAGAGACAAAGCATACAATGAAAAAACTCTTCGTTCAATAGGCGCTGTTCCAAATGATTTTATTCTTGATTCGAAGGGAATAAGCAACAAAGTAAGAGCAATAATCCCTAGTCATGCTCATCTAGATCATATCGGCGCAATACCATATTTGGGATACAGATACAAAGCAGAAATAATAGGCACACCTTTCACAATAGAGGTATTGAAACATCTTTATTATGATAATGGCATTGAAATAAAAAACCCTATAAAAACAGTCCAGCCAAATTCTAGTTATATAATTAAGGGAAAAAATAAAAAATATAAAGTCGATTTTGTAAATATTACTCATTCGACAATTCAAACATCTATGATTGCACTTCATACAGACGAGGGCGTTTTTCTTTATTCTAATGATTTTAAATTTGATAATAACCCAATAGTCGGACAAGAACCAAATTATGAGATGTTAAAGCATATTGCAAAAGAAGGTGTTAAGGCTCTTGTTGTTGATTCACTTTATTCAGGAGATGAAAGAAAAACAGCAAGCGAAAAAGTAGCGAGAAGCCTGCTCGAGGATGTTATGCTCACGACAAGCAATGAAAGAGCAGGAATTGTTGTAACAACATTTTCTTCACATATTGCAAGACTGAAAAGTATCGTTGATTTTAGCAAGCGTCTTGGAAGAAAACCCATATTTGTTGGAAGAAGTTTAAACAAATATGTTTCTGCGGCGATAAATGTTAAATTATGCCCATTTGCAAAAGATATACAGATAGCAAGTTATAGAAAACAAGTTGAAAAAACATTGAGTCATGTAAATAGAAACAAATCAAAATATGTAGTTGTATGCACTGGCCATCAAGGAGAACCTGGAAGTGTCCTTGATAGAATGTCAAAAGGAGAATTACCCCTTAATCTTTCAACAGACGACCACATAATTTTCTCATCTTCGGTAATCCCTACAGAGGTTAATATTCAAAACAGAAAGGTTCTAGAAGAAAAATTAAGAAAAAGAAAAACAAGAATTTTCAATAATGTTCATGTTTCAGGACATGCAGGAAGAGAAGATTTAAGAGACTTTGTAAATATGATGAATGCAGAACATATTATTCCTGCGCATGGCGACGAGAATAAGTTAAAGCCAATGATAGAACTTTGTAACGAATTAGGATATAAAACTGGGAAGAATGTTCATTTGATGTCAGATGGCGGCTCGATAAAATTATAAGTTTTTTATATTCTTATTTTAATCTTTGTCAAACTTAAACTCTCTAATTCTTACTGTCCTCTCGCGGGGATATACTCTCTTGCATAAATAGTTTTTTGCATCAACCTGCAAACTTTGTCTCATCCATTTGCCAAGACAAAGGCTACCCCACTCGCTTTGATAATAATCAAATTGAAAATAATTTTGCTCTTCTTGAAAAACAAGACTATAATCGTCGTGTCTATTCCCTTCGTAAACCCTATTATTTAATATCACGGTAAGATTTTCTAACTGTTTTCTTGGCTCTAATTCAGCAAGCCTCTCTAATAATTTCTTTGGGTAAGGTTTATCTCCAGGAAGCCAACAATTTTCTTTAACCCATCTTTTACAGGATTCTTCTCTTTCTCCCTTACCGAATTTAGGATATATTCCCTTACCTTTTTTGTCATACACCGCAAAAAGAGGTGTTCCTACTGGTAACATTCTCCCGGGAATATCAAATTTATGCCCTGTCGCGTTTATTTCTATTTCACTTGTTTTATAAATTTTGTATTTTAGTTTCACAATCCAATCATCTTCTTAATCTCATCTAGAGTATAATAATTAAGATGCTTTACCTTAACTTTTTCTAAACCAAGTTCATCTTTTATCTTAAGAAGATTATCTACATCACTAATTCCTTCCAAATAGGGCTCGCATCTAATTCTACAGTTTATACCATTTGCTCTTAACTCCCTTAGAGTCTCTATTCTCCTTTTAACACTTGGTGCATAGGGCTCTAACTTTTCTGCCAAGCTTTCATTTGTAGTGACTATTGTAACAGTAACATGAAAGTTTAATTTTTTAAGCAGGTCAATGTCTCTTAAAACCAAATCTGATTTTGTAGGAATTTCTCCTTTCCACCCCGGATAATTAATAAACTGCTCTAGAATTCCGCGAGTAATTTTATATTTTTCTTCAGGGGGCCCGTAAATTTCAGCTTCTGTTCCTATCCTTACTACCTTTGGCAAATCCATGGATGATACTTCTGGAAGTTCTTTTTTTAACAAGTCTACAATATTTGTTGCTACAGCAATTTGCTTATCTCTTCCGTTTGGGTCTAGTGATGTCCAATATTCTTTATTTACAGTATTAAAACAATAAACACACCCAAAACTGCATCCCTGATAGGGGGTTAAATGAAAAGGATATTTAAAATCCTCTTCAAGATTAAAATCTCTATATATTTTAAATGCCCTATCAAGTTTTATTTCTTTAATCGAGTAATTTTTAGTTTTTTCCATGTTAATATGTAAATTTATTTAGAAAAATAACTATTTAGATATTTGTTGTTCTATGACATGGCAACAGATAGGAATATTAATAAACCCCTATTGATTAGAACCAAAATAATAAAATGGAAAAAGAAATACTACTAAAAATCGGATTGTCAGGAAACGAAACTGAAATCTACCTTGCATTACTAAAGTTAGGACCTTCGCTTGTTAGTAGGATAGTCGAAAAGACAAAAATAAACAGAACAAATATTTATGACCGACTGGAGAGACTTATTAATAGGGGACTTGTTTCATATGTTATAAAGAATAACCGAAAATATTTTTCTGCAACAGAACCGAAAAGAATTCTCAGATATTTAGAAGAAAAAGAGGAAAAAATTAAGGAAGAAAAAGAATCTGTTAAAAATATTCTAGAAGAATTAGAAAAGTTCTGCCCGGTAGCTAAAAAAGAAACCGTTGAAGTTTATGAAGGAAAAGAGGGTATAAAAACTATTTTAGAAAATATTATCAAATCAAAACAGGATATTTTTACATACGGTTCTGAAGGTAATTTTTCCAAGATACTGAAGTTTTATTTTGGACACTATTTAAAGAGACTTCAAAAAAATAGAATAAAAATGAAAGTAATATTTAATTACGATACTGAAAAAATTCCTTTTGAATGGAAATTCGCGGAAGCAAGATATATTCCCAAAGAGTACCAGACTCCAACAGAAACAACAATCTACGGGGAGAACACAGCAATATTCATACTAACAGAAGAACCAAAGGCGATTCTAATAAAAAGTGCCAATATCTCCGATTCTTATAAAAAATATTTTAATATTTTATGGAAGGCCGGGAAAAAAAGATAAAATCTTCAAGATTTTCCTAAGAAAAATTTATCAAAATTTTTCTGCATTATTCTCACCTTGTTTACTATTTTTCTTGGTCCTCTCCAAACCCCGGGATGTCCAAATCCACAATTATACCTAGCAACATAACCACAAAGACATACAAAGTCTTCTGAATCATGAACACTTGCACTTAAATCAGAAGGATTTTTTGCTTGTCGAAAAACTTGTTCAGTCTCTCCAATACGCCATAAAAGATGACCATACTCATGACCCCTAGTGCCAATATAATTAGGCTCATCTACTTCTCTGTTTATCAAAATAAAATGAGCAATTATTGAAGGAGAATTAATTAACCTTGGATGATCACAATAACCTAAAACCATTTCTTTTGGTCTCTTTACTTCTTTAACACCAAATACTTGATTCATAATGTTTCTTGCTTCAAACACATCAGGAACTTCAAAATACCTAAAAAGAGGTTTTGATTCAGATTTTACTTTTAATTCTTGAACATCAATTTTTTGCTTCCTAAAACCATACATAAAACATACTTTCTTAAAAACTTTTTCTTGAATTCTTATTGTAACCTCTTCTTGGGCGTTCATAACATTATACTCAATAGATTGTTTATAACTATTTATACGATTAACAGACTACATCAAAACCTATAAAAACCCTTTTTATTTAGTATAAATATATTAGCAAAAGAGTGAAAAAAATGAGAGAAGATATTGCTGCAGGATTGAAGAATGCGTTTGAAAGGGGCGAAAGTATGGAAAAAGCAGTACAAGCTTTCATTAGCGCAGGTTATAATAAAAGTGAAGTTGAAGAAGCTGCAAAATCCCTCGGTTTTCCGCACCCCCAGGAAGAACAATCTGCCCAACCCCAACCAATATCTGCACCGATTCAACAGACTCAACAAAAGCCCCAATTTCAACCATTGCCAAAAAGTCCAAGTCTAGCTAAAGAAATTCCTGTTCCAATTGCTCCTGCTAAAGCTCCAGAAATAATATCAAATACCCCGCTCATGCCAGATAATTCTGAAAAATCAGGATCAACAGGAAAACTTAAACTTTTTAACATAATTTTAGGTGTAATAGGATTTATTCTTCTTGTTGTGATTGGAATCTCTGCCTGGAACTATTTTAAGAGTTAGTAAATCTGAATAAAGATAAAAATGATATATGCACCACAAGAAGATTCTCATCTATTGGGAAAAGAAGTTAAGAGATATATTTCTAAATTAAAAAAGAGATGCATCAAAGTTTTAGATATGGGCTCTGGTTCAGGTATACAAGCTCAAACTTGCATCAAAGCAGGACTGGAAAAAGAAAACATCTTATGTGCAGATATCGACAAAGAAGCCGTGAAATTTATTAAAAACAGAGGGATAAAAGTCATTCAATCCAATTTGTTCAGCAAAGTCAAGGGAAAATTTGATTTGATTATCTTTAACCCGCCCTATCTTCCCGAACATGAGTATGACAAAGGAAAAGACACGACAGGTGGGAAAAAGGGTTATGAAACAATTTTGCGTTTTTTGAAGAGCGCAAAATCGCACTTAGAAAAAAAGGGCATAATTCTCCTTCTTTTCAGTAGTTTAAGTGACCCAAATTTTATTTTAGAGTACGCTTTAAAGCAATATTACACCGCAAAAAAGCTCTCTGAGGAAAAATTATTTTTTGAGAAGTTATATGTTTACGAGTTAAGGAGATAGTATCAAAAAGAATCTTCATATGCTTTGTAAAGCCTTTCACAAAAGTATTTCTCCATATTTGGAATATCAACATTAAGACTTGCTACTAATCCACTAAGATGCTCCCTTTGTGAGGACTCTAAAAAAGTGGAATCATCATTAAGTGCCCTTTGTGCAAGATGGAGTATAGCTGAAGAAGTAGCATACATCTTCATAAAGCATTCAGCTTCGAACATAACATTATCCCTTGCAAATTGAAACCCCGGAAGTTTACCTGTTTGGACATCTTTCTTTTGTTGCGTGTAATACTCATTATACATATTATTTAATTCGCATAATGCGTCAATTTCCTTCATGAAATCCATCTTAACTCAATTAAAATGCCATTTAAAAGTATTATCGCATTCTATTTTTAACTTCATCACAACTATATTTAAATATCTTAAAAAATTTTAATTATTGAGGTAAAAGCAGGAACGTGAAATTCGCACATCTCGGAGATTGTCATCTCGGAAGCTGGAGACAGCCAGAGCTCCAAGAACTTAATTTTCTAAGTTTCCAGAATGCGATTGATAAAATAATAAAAAATAAGGCAGAATTTGTATTAATCGCAGGAGATTTGTTTGATTCTGCATACCCGCCCATAGAAATATTAAAAAGAACATTTGCCGAGTTTAGGAAATTAAAAGAAGCAGACATAAAGGTGTTTATGATCGCCGGAAGTCATGATTTTTCTGTTTCAGGAAAAACATTTCTTGATGTACTTGAAAAAGGTGGATTTTGTGAAATCTGTAAATACGAAGAAACAGATGTCATGATAAATCTTCTTCCATTAAAATATAAATCATTTGAAATTTTTGGTTATCCTGGAAAAAAATCAGGTATGGAAATTGAAGATTTAAGAAAAATAGTTCTGCCAAAAGACACAAGTAACTTCAGAATATTAATGTTACATACCACTATTAAAGAAGCTGTTGGAGACTTGCCCATTGATTCAATAAGCATGAAATCATTTCCAAAAGCAGATTATTATGCTCTAGGACATTTGCATATAAACTTCAGCGAAAAGCTTCACGATAAACCAATAATATACTCTGGCCCAATATTTCCAAACAGTTTTCAGGAGCTTGACGATTTATGTTATGGCCGATTTTATATGGTCACTGTAGAAGGATATGTCGAGCCAAAAAAACAGGATATTATTCTCAAAGAAGTTATAACATTCAAAATAAACATAGAAAATGCGCTTACTGCAACACAACAGATTATAGACGAACTAGAAAAGCACGAACTAACTGATAAAATTGTTTTAATGAAACTTTTTGGAGAAATAAAAAAGGGCACGAACGCCGATATAGATTACCCAAAGATAGAGGAGTACTTAAGATTAAAAAAAGTTTATAGCTTTCTCAAAAATACAAATAAACTTGTCTCAGAAGGAGAAAAAATAGACATAAAAATTTCAGAGCACGATGTAAACAAAATAGAAGAAACACTTGTAAAAGAGTATGAGCTGAAAAATCCCGATAAATTTAACAATCTTATTGTTCCGTTGATGCATTCACTCGAATTGCAGAAGCAAGAAGATGAAAAGTCGGTGATTTATGAAACGCGCCTATTTTCTGAATTAAACAAGATTCTGGGGTTGGATTTAAAGTAAAATGGAAAAAAGAGTAATACTGCCAAAAACTTACGTTGAAAATATAGATAAGCCACTTATATTTCTAGCAGGACCAATAAGAGATGCCCGTGATTGGCAAGAACCAACGATAAATTACATCACGTCTAATAATAAAGACGTGATTATAGCAAATCCTCGATGGGATGCCAGCGAATATATCTGGAATTTAGCGATTGGCGGAAGGATAGATTATTTTAAAAGACAAAGAGCTTGGGAAAGGCATTATCTTGATATCGCCAAGCATAATGGTGCAGTTTTATTTTGGCTTGCAAATGCTCCGGGTCTTATGACAAGATTAGAATTAGGGCAGATGATGACTCGTTATAAATTTGATAAATCCACAAAATTTTGTGTTGGTGGTGAAAAAGAGTTTATGGATATAGAGACAATAAAATATGAACTTTCAATATATGCTCCAGACAAAAAAATATTTGAGACTTTGGAAGAAACTTGTCAAGAAGCAATTAAACTAACGCATAAAACCTGATGATGAAAATAAAAAATAATACCGGGGCTACTAAAAGGAGATTGAAGCCGAGCAATTTTGCGAGTAAAAAATTAAACTGGGAAATCGAGCAGGATTGCGAGAAAAAGAACAGAAGGTGTCTTAGGCAATGCTATTAAAAAAACTAAAAATAAAAAATATACGAAGCTACAAGGAAGCAGAAATAGACTTCCCAGAAGGCTCAACTTTACTCATGGGTGACATTGGAAGTGGAAAAACTTCCATTCTTCTAGCAATAGAATTTGCACTTTTTGGACTTCAACCAAATCAAAGAGGCAATTCTCTTTTAAGAAGCAATGAAGATGAAGCTTCTGTTTCTCTTGAACTTGAAATTGATGAGAAAAAAGTTTCCATAGAGAGAACAATAACAAAAAGCGGAAAATCAATAACTCAAAGCAGTGCAAGTGTTAAGATAGACGGAGATTATTACGAAGGGAGCGTCACAGAAATAAAAAACAGAATTCTTTCCCTTTTGAGTTATCCCCAAGAATTTGCTAAAAAGACAAATGACCTGTATAAATTTACAGTTTATACTCCCCAAGAAGAAATGAAGCAGATAATCATGGAGTCAAATGATACAAGACTAAATACACTGAGGCATATTTTTGGAATAGACAAATACAAAAGAATAGAAGAAAATGTCGATATTCTCACGACGAGATTAAGGCAGGAGATAAGGATGAATGAAGACAAGATTAGTGGCGTAGAGTCAAGAAAACAGTCATTAAGTGAAAAATCAGCGAATATTCTTTTACTAAACAAACAAATAATAGATATTGAAAATGAAATTTCTAAAGTACAAATACAAAAATCAGAAAAGCAAAAGGAAATGGACGAATTGAATAAAAAGACAGATGAAAAAGCTAATTTTGAGAAAGAAAAAGCTAAAACAGAAGTCATGTTATTGAATAAAAACGAACTAATCCTATCATATGAAAAAGAAATATCTCTTCTCAAAAAACAGATAACTGAAATAAAAAAATTCTCTTTTAAAGAAAGCGACATAGATGATTTAAAAGTAAAAATAAAGTCCAATGAAACAGCATTAAAAAGTTTTGAAGAGGCATATATCCCTCTTGCTTCATCAATACAAATAATTGAGACGAAAAGAAGAGAACTTGAAAATGTTAAGAGCAAAATATCTGGGCTGAATAAATGCCCAACTTGCCTCCAAGATGTTGATGAAGTATACAAGAAGACAATAATTAATCAAAAGGACCAAGAATTGAGCATGCTAGAACTTCAAAAATCTTCTAACCTAAAAATGAAGGAAGAATTAATGCAAAAAATCGAACAGACGAAAAAGCAGATTAATGCTTTTAGGGGTGCACTTTCTGAAACAGAAATATTGCGAGTTAAGTTACAACAAACAAAAGAAAAAGAGGAAAGAATCGACTATATTGAAAGACAGAAAAATTCAGCAATAAAAGATATAGAAATACTGAGAAAACAAACAGTTGAATTAGAGAAAGTTATCGCAGAATATAGACGCTATTCTGAAGTTTTTGATTATAAGAATAAAGAGATGCAAAAGATTATCTCTGGAGAAAATAAGTTTCTGATAAATCGTGCAGAACTAAAGAAAGAAGTGCAGTTTCTCGAAATACAAATAAAAATTATAGAAAATGAGATTAAAGAATTAGAAAAGATTGCTGAAAAAATAAGTTATTTAAAAGAGATTGAGTTTTGGATAAATAACAAATTTATTGACCTTGTTTTGTACACTGAAAGAAATGTCATGTTAAAGTTAAGAGAAGAATTTTCAGAACTATTTTCAAATTGGTTCTCCATACTTGTTTCAGATTCTATAAGTGTAAGGCTTGATGAGAGTTTCTCTCCGGTCATCCAACAAAATGATTACGAAATTGATTATAATTATCTTTCGGGCGGAGAAAGAACAGCTATCGCGCTTGCCTATCGTCTTGCTCTTAATCAGGTTATAAACTCGCTATTAAGCAAGATAAAAACAAAAGATATTGTTATCCTTGATGAGCCAACAGACGGATTTTCTGATTCTCAATTAGACAAGATGCGAGATATTTTTCAACAACTCAAGGTTAGGCAGTTAATCCTTGTTAGCCACGAGCCAAAGATAGAAGGTTTTGTAGATAATATTATTCGTTTTAAGAAGGTTAATGGGGTTAGTGAGATTGAGAAAGGGTAAAGTAAAAATGATACTCCAAATAAGTCCGAAGGATGTAGAATATAAAAGAAATTTTCAAAACTGGTGCGCTCTTTCATATCCAAAACATCCTAAGGGATGCCCAAATTATGGCTCAAAAAGAAATCTCAATGGAATAAGAACAAACCTTAAATCCCGAGTAATAAGAGAATGCCCACCAACACCCCAATTAATTAATGACGTGCTTAATTTTTCAAAACCACTATATATTATTTATAATAAATATCCCATGGGAAAAGACGCAGAAGCCAGAAGAATTAATCATCCTGATCTTAAAACATCTGGAGACTGGTATAATATTAGATATTGGCAGGGTACAGCAAGAAAACAATTGTATGCTGAAGTTGGAAGATTTCTAGAAGAAAATCCGGGTACAATAGTTGATTTATGCCCGGAAGCGCATGGCGTTAACCTTGTAACATTAATGCAAAAAATAGGGATAACACTTAGATTCGGAAAATGGCCGCCAGAACATTCTCTTGAGAATGTTCGTTATCAGATTGCGTTGGGCGGGTTTAAGAAATAAATAAAACATCAAAAGAAAGATTTATAAATCTCCCCACATTAGAAATATTATAAATTCTGGTTGATTATACTTCTGTATATCAAAAAACGCAAATAAAAAGTAGCTAAGAATAATAAAAGAACATGGAAAATAAAATGGAAGACGATATTAAAAAAAACATCTTAAAAACGGGAACAAGCATAGTTGGAATTGTCTGCAAAGACGGCATAGTCATGGCAGCAGATAGACAAGTTACTGCAGGCAATGTAGTAATGAATAAAAAAGAAAGAAAAGTGTCTAAGATAAATGACTATCTTGTTATTTCCGGTTGCGGAATAGCAGCAGATATCCAAAGAGTCCCAAAAATATTAATCGCTGAATTAAGACTTAAAGAATTACGTTCAAAGAAAAGACCAAGCGTAAAAGATGCTGCAAGTCTTCTTACAAACCTAAGTTATAATGGGATAAGACAGCCATCAATGATACCTCAACAAGCAGGATTTTTACTTGCAGGATATAATGAGGATGGAACATTCGAGTTATATTCAATAGAACCGGCAGGAGGTTCAATTAAAGTAGAAGATTATGATGCAAACTTCGGTAGCGGTATGCCCTACATTCTCGGATTATTAGAAAGACAATATAAAAAAGATTTAACAGTAAAAGAAGGAACAGAACTTGCATTAGAAGCATTAAAATCCTCAACACAGAGAGACACAGGAAGTGGCTATGGTATTGACGTATTCACAATAACAAAAGACGGAATAAACAAGGTAGTAGAAAAAGAGATTGTTTCAGAGTTAAAGTAAAAACTCGCCAGTATCACCTAAATTTACAATATTATCTCATATTAATTTTCATAAGATGACAGATATACTTAAGGATATACAAAAAGACTTGCCTAAGGGCGTTGTAAGTAGTGCGAACTTTGAAGGCGCAAATATTGTTCTTTATACTGACAGCCCTAATTTTTTTCTTGAAGGCGAAGGCCAGATAAAGGAAATAGTAAACAAAATAAAAAAAAGAATAGAATTAAGAGCAGAAACAAAACTACTTGAATCGCAAGAAAGCACAGAAAAAGAAATCCGTTCTATTGTCACAGAAGAAGCAGAAATAACTCAGGTTTTATTTGATGCTCCAAGAAGTATTGTTGTAATTGAATCAAAAAAACCCGGAATGGTTATAGGCAGAGACGGTGGTGTTTTGAGAGAAATAAAACAAAAAACATTTTGGACACCGATTGTCCAAAGAAGCCCGTCTATTGATAGCAAGATTATAGAAAACATAAGAGCAGTTCTGTATGAGAACAACAACTACAGAAAAAAACTTCTTAATGATACTGGAAAGAAAATATACGAAGAATGGAATCCTGAAAAAATTGAAGAATGGGTGCGAGTAACATTTCTGGGTGCAGGCAGGCAAGTAGGTCGTTCATGCATATTATTATCTACACCGAAATCAAAAATACTTCTCGATTGTGGAATAGATCCTGCTGCAACAGATAATGAAGACAAATTCCCCTACTTGGGTGTTCCAGAGTTCAAGCTTGAAGAAATAGATGCCATAATCATTTCACACGCTCACCTTGACCATTCGGGCTTAGTTCCGTATTTATTTAAAATGGGCTATAAGGGTCCAGTCTACATGACAATGCCTACCCGAGATATAGCTTCACTTCTCGCCCTTGACTTTATAGGAGTTGCATACAAACAAGCATCAAAACCATTATTCTCCTCAACAGACATAAAAGAAATGGTAAAACATACTATTTGTCTAAGTTTTAATGAAGTAAATGATATTGCTCCAGATATAAGGATAACAATGTATAATTCTGGTCATGCTCTCGGAAGCGCAATGGTTCACATCAATGTTGGAAATGGGCTGCATAATCTTCTTTATACTGGCGACCAAAAATTCGGAAAAACTCGTCTGTTAAATCCAGCAGTGTCAATATTCCCAAGATTAGAAACAGTTATTCTAGAATCAACATACGGAAGCAAGGATGACAATCTTCCGCCAAGAGAAGAATGTGAAAATTTTCTGATAGAGCATGTAAAGAGAGTAGTAGAACGAAAAGGAAAAGTTTTGATTCCAGAACTTGGATTGGGAAGAGCACAGGAAACAATGCTTATACTAGAAGATGCCATGCAGAGAAATCTTCTACCAAAAATCCCAATTTACATTGATGGAATGATATGGGATATAAACGCAATTCACACTGCTTATCCTGATTTTCTCAATTCAACAATAAAACAAAAGATTTTTGCAGGTGAAAATCTTTTTTCATCAGATGTTTTCAAGAGAATAGGGAGCAGTCAAGAAAGAAAAGAAGTTTTTGAAGGCGGAAGTTGCGTCGTACTAGCAACATCAGGTATGCTCAATGGTGGTGCTTCTGTTGAATATTTCAGGGAATTTTCATCAAATAAAAATAATGCAATGATATTTGTATGTTATCAGGGTATGGGCTCTTTAGGAAGACAAGTACAAGACGGATTAAAGGAAACAATTGTAATGAATGATGGAAGAAAAGAAACAGTCGCCATAAACATGGAGATTATAACAAATGCAGGATTAACAGCTCACTCGGGAAGAAATGAATTATTAGCATTTGTAAATCATTGCAATCCTAGACCGAAAAGAATAATAGTCAATCATGGAGAATCAAGCAAGTGTCTTGATTTAGCATCAACATTATACAAACTTAATCATGCAGAGACGAATGCTCCAAGGAACTTGGAGACGTTACGGTTAAGATAACTATTTTTTCTTTTTAGACTTTATTTTTCCTATTATCCATGCAATTATGCAAGCAATAAGATACCAATAAATAAATAGTAAAACAAAATAAAGAGCATAAAATTGTAATGGATTGGAGGTGAATGTTAACAATGCTCGTTCAATAAGTAGAAATAACCACTGAACAGGCAATGTTGTAAGCATGCCGACCCCAATTAAAGATTCTATTGTTGGACATGCTACAGATGGTGCTGAGACTATTGGAGCATGACCAGAATAAAATCCGATACAATCAAAAGAAATGTACATAATCGGAAAAAATATGGAGAAGACCAAAACAATTCCAATTATCCAAATCCTCAGCGCGGTTGGTTTAAAAAAATCTTTCCACCCCATAATTAAAGTAATGCATTGTTACTTTTAAATCTTTTTCTTGCGAGCCATTAAGTGAAAAATACCACATTTTAAAAAGTATGCTTTCAATTTATGGACATGAAGCACACAACAAAAATAACAATAATTCTTCTCAGCATGTTTCTTATAACTCAGTTGATAGGCTTGTTTATAATAAACTTTTATCTGCAAGACGGAAACTTATTGCCCTATGGATTTAATCAACAAAGCCTAGATATGCAAAATAGTTTTTCATTTTTAGCAAGTATGATTTTTTCGTTTATTATTGCAATACTTCTAGTTTTAATTCTAACGAAAATAAAATCAGTAATTGTTATGAGAACATGGTTTTTTATTGTTATTTGCCTTGCTCTCGGACTAACATTAAACGCAATTTTTTCATTGATAAAAATACCCATGCCAGCAGTTTTTGCCTTGATAATTGGAGTAATATTCGCTTATTTTAAAGTCTTCAAAAGAAATATTATTCTTCACAACATAACAGAACTCCTAATTTATCCCGGAATAGCTGCTGTTTTCGCAAGCATACTCAATATCTTCACGTTGATAATACTTCTTATCCTTATCGCAATTTATGATGTCTGGGCAGTCTGGCATTCAGGGATAATGCAAAAGATGGCAAAGTACCAGATAAACAGTTTGGGAGTCTTTGGAGGATTTTTTATTCCCTATGCATCTAAAAAAATAAAAGATAAAATCAAGCTTCTAAGGCAGAAATATAAAAATCATAATATTCCAAATAATGTCATAAAAAGAAATAAGATAAAAATCAATCTTGCCATCCTCGGAGGAGGAGATATTATTTTTCCCATAATCTCTGCAGGAGTAATACTAAAAGTATGGGGCCTTATTCCAGCATTAATCGTAGTCTTATTTTCTTTCCTTGCACTCTTATATTTATTTATATTCGCAAAGAAAAAGAAGTTTTATCCAGCAATGCTTTACATCGTTCCAGGTATTCTCTTGGGAATTTTAGTAGGTTGGCTTGCTAGAATATTGTGAATTATGGAGAATTCGGAGAATTAATTGGAGCATTAGTCACTTGAACCAAATAATTTGCTCTTTCTTCTGTAGAAGGCTCAACCCCAATAACTTTTGCTGTATCAATAATTGCAGGTCTTTCACGTTCAAGACGATAACGAGGAGTAAATTTTATTTCACCATCCTTAAAAGAAATTTTTGAATCATTTACTAAACATGGCCGAAGAACAAGGGTGTCAAGACTATCACTTTCAAGCAGACCAAGATAAGATATTCCCTGTGCGTTTACACTAACATATTTTCCCTGATGCTCATGATACCAAGAATGTTTATCTGCCATTTTAGTATAAAACTCCAATCGTAACATATTTTATATCGTCAAATCTTATTCTTTCATCAGACACCTGATTATTATCTCCTTTTGTAATAAACCAATATCCTTCTTCATCAATTCCTTTTTCTATAACTCTATGAACAATATTATCTACTCCAAAGGTTACAATATCGCCGACTTCTATCTGTTCAGGAGAGTTAGGAATTATTCTTATGCCGTTTGAATACTGATCAAAAGTAGGTTTCATGCTTCCTGTTGGAGCATAACTGCTTATTGAGGCATTCGGGATATTTATCAATATAGAGTCTCCTGTAATTTGAATTTGGTTTATTTTTATCCAGTTGCTTGGTGCATTGTTTGTAGTCGCAGAAAAGCCGATTCCAAGAGGCTTTTCTGTTGAGTTTGAAAAGAGAGAGAAAATCAATGCGACAAGTATACATGTAAAAAAACCTGCTAAGAAGACTGTTAAGTACATTGCAGTATTAGATCTATTTTGATTTTCCATGAAGGAAAAGATATTCTTTAAGTTATAAATCTTTCTATTGTAGTCACTACATAAGAACAACAAAGAAGAAAGATTTATAAAGGGATGTTTCTTATGCTGAGTAGTAAATTTAACATGAAAAAATCATTACACTATCAACCTAAAAAAACGACTGTATCGAGAGACACAAGTACGGGATATCTTAATCATCTTTATTTTGAATCAGAAAACATACCTGCCGACGAAAGAATGACTTTTGCTCAAACAGATGTCCCACAAGATTTGGTTGAAAGAATTAAACAAACAGGCGTAATAAAAGTAGGAGTATAAATTAACAATGATAATCAAACAAGAACTCGTTAAGAAAATAAGAGACTACTTCAGCCTCAACATTTACGAAACAAAAGTCTGGCTAGCACTTCTTAGCAAGGGAGTAGCAAGCGCAGGAGAAATCGCAGAAATGTCAGGAGTTCCAAGAAGCAGAACTTACGACGTATTGGAAAGTCTTGAAAAACAAGGTTTTGCAATAGCAAGAGTAGGAAAGCCTTCAAAATACATAGCAGTAAAGCCTGCAGTAATTCTAGAAAAAATGAAAACAAATGTTATGAAAGAAGCAGATGAAAAAGTAGGAGTTCTTTCAAGAATGAGAGAAACAAGCGAATATACTGAATTAGAAACACTTTACAATGTCGGAATAAAACCGGTAAAACATGAAGATTTATCTGGAGCAGTAAAAGGAAGATCAGCGATATACAATCATATGAGAGAGATACTTGAAAATGCAAAGAAAGAAGTTATAATCTGCACAACTTTAAGAGATTTTTCAGATAAACAAAGATTATTCTCTTCAATAATAGCAAAATTAACAAAGAATGAAATAAGAGTTAAGATTGCACTTTCTGGAAATGAGTCAGAAATAAAGAAAATAAGCAACAAAATAAAAGTTAAAATAAAACCAATAAGCATAAACACAAAATTCTTCATAGTAGACGGAGAACAAGTTATGTTCATGCTTTCAGAAGGTGCAGAAGACGAAGACGTTGCAATATGGCTTAATACTCCTTTCTTCACAAATGCTCTAACCTATTTATTCAACCAGATTTGGGAGGAATAAAGATGAGCGCAGTTCCTTCTTGCCGTATTAATCCTGAAACAGGACTAAGAGAAGAAGTACCTGCTCAAGAAATAAAAGATCCAACTATATCTACTGAACCAATCAATTTATCTTCCCCAAAACAAGAATTCAAATCTTTAGTAAGATATATGTACACATTTAAAGATAGTCCAAAATATCCAAATGGTGTTCCGATGAGTGGAGAAAGAATAACTTTTGAAGATTCTCCGATTACTTTATTTCTTCACCCAAATAATCAATATTGGATAAAAAGAGGAGACACTCTAATAATGAAAGCATTAGGAAAAGCGAGACAATTCTGCAATGAAATGGGCTGGGATGGTTTAAGAAATAAACTGTCAGATGCTCAGAGATATGTCCAAGAAAAAGGAAAAAAATCCTCCCCAATATTATCTAATCTTTATTCTAAAAGAGTAAGTACTTTTGATATCGAAGTATTAATGGACAAAGAAGGGAGTTATATTCAATTAGGGGGAAGGAAAGGAACACCCTATGGAAGTTTATGTAGATCCCATATACCTCGTCAATGCTTCTAATCAGCAATCTCAATATTTTCAACGCCCATTTCTCTTATTATTTTTTCTTTCCTATTGGAAAACTCGTTTAGAAACTTCTCAAAATTAAGATTATTCTTTTCTTTTGCATAACTTTTTCCTGCTTGAACTATTACTTTTTTATGTTCTGCTTTAAACTCTTTTAATCTATCTTTCATGATTATCGGCGGACCATGAAAAATTATCTCTTTTCTAGGATTTAAAACAAGATAGACTTTTCCAGTATTTACTTTCTCATCATACTCAAAATATCTATCGGTTATTTCAAAATATCTTTCAATTTTCGAGCAGAAAAAACCGAAAAACTTCTTAAGTTTTGTTCCTGCAATATCTCCTGCTTGTCTTTCTGTTGATAAATTAAGTTTAATCAATTTGTTTTTGTATTTTTTTTCAAGTAAAAGAATTGTGTCCTTTTTTTTGAAAAATTCAAGAGAAGGCTTTTTCATAAACTTAACACATGCTTCTTTGAACTTGTTAAAAGTTTCTTGAGAAAGAGCAGCAACAGCATTTCTCTCTTTAAAAGTCGGGTCAATAAGTATTATTGGACTTGAAAGCTTTGCTTCATTGATCTCTCTTAATATTGCTTCTTTATTCTTATAAAATTTCTCCAGGTCAATAACAATTTTTCCAGTTTTATCATTGATTTTTGCCATACTCTTAATGAAATTCATAAAACTCTTGTAATAAATAATAAGAAGCTCTAATGCATAACCTGAAAAGCCATTAATATAAGACTCAGCACCATAACAATCCTGAAAATGCATAAACGCTTTTGCCAGTTTTATTTCATCAGCTAGTCGGGGATTTTTGGCTATTTTTCTTTTTACATAATTCACGTGAAAGTAGCTCAGATCCATAATATTCTTTGCTTCTTCTGGCTTTTTTATTTTTATTACTGGGATAATCTCAAAATCTACGTATATTTCTCCAACTTTTTTGTTTAAAGAAAAATAATCTCTTGAACCATGTACTTTTTTTGCACTTTTTGGAAGTATTTTTTGAAGAATATTGGAAATCTTCTTATCGTCAGAGATTTTGTCAAATCTTACAAAAATATCAATATCGTATTTCTCTTTTTTTATTAGTGTATTTTTCGCAAAACTACCGCCAACAAAAATTTCCGCAGAAATTTTTTGCCTTTTTATCTTTTCTTCTATATCTTCCCTTATGCTTCTCAATTCAAGCCCCATTTTAGTTATTTCTTCGCTTGAGGGTTTTATTAGAGCTATCTCTTTTTTAAGAATATCTTTTATTGGTGACATATTTCAAATAGCTGAAGGGGATTTATAAACATAATCAGTGACATAACACTTTCTTATCTCTTATCTCTTATTATATTTTTAAAAAAATAAAGAACAATTATCAAACAAATAGACACGAACATCATAAGGCTTCCAAAAAAGGGAAGCTTTGCTGTTAAGGGGCAAGTATCTTGCCTTATCATATTCTTGCATCCTTCTGGTCTTACAGCAGGAGGGGTTCCAACCCAAGAAGCAGTTTTACTTACTTTGATATAATTAAGAGAATTATTGCAATTATTCTCTAGTATGTCTGTGTTCCACGTACAAGTGCTATTTGTACCCCTGCCTTCGCAAGTATTCGGGTCTTTATCCGGGTTCGCATCAATTATAATCTTAAGAACATCCATACACTTATTTTTTTCCCATTTGCAACGACACTGGTAGGTATTAAGACAATTCCCGTTAAGGATAGTCTCTCCACAAGTATAATTGGCATTGTTCATAGAAATTATTTTAGGTGAGCCCCAATCACAGCTTTCCTGATTTGTGTATTGATAACAATATTTTGCCCAACCAGAACAGGTTCCATTAAGATTACATCCCATATAACCCGGACAGCATGCAATACCATTATTCTCTGCAGCCTTGTATGAACAATTATCTTTAACATAATCTGTTCCATTATCCCACCATCCCCGATCATTACACACCCCAGTTCCTGTTATGAATATCTCTATTGCTTCTCCAGAAGGATTTTCTGCAGACACAAGGCCAGCATTAGCTAAAATCATTAACAAAATAATTAGACTAACAGCTAAAAAAAATCCCGTAATAATCATCCTCTTTTTCATGTTTTATATAAGAAAACACTATTTATAAATTCTGCTTTTTTTCAAATTTTCTTAACCAAAACTGCCTAAATTTGTAAAAGAACTCATCTTAGAGCTAGCGCTAAAGATAGTATTGCTTGTAGCAACATTACAACTTCCCAAATACTTCGCAGCAATAAATACTCCGCCATTTGGAGGAGAATTAATGTAGAATATTTCCAATTTATCATTTCCATTGCAAAGAATTATTCCTGTATTCGTGACAAATAGTGCATCAATATTTTGCCCAGCAATGCCAGAACATCCGATGCATTCTTTATAACACCATGCTCCTGTCACTGCCCCATATCCATAAGCTCCAGTATCAATAGGACCAGCAAAACAATTGTAGCCTACACTCGAACATAAAGAGTCATACGCCCCAGAGCAAGAATTTTCTCCAAGCCTAAGATACATCATGTGATATGTTGCTCCTCCTAAAGAGATCATAAAATTTGGAAAAAAGTTCAATGACTCATCAATTACACCATCGCAATTATTGTCTCTTCCATCTGCGTTTATCTCTTCAGGATTTTCATAAAAAGGAATATTTGCAGAAGAATACCAATTAACCCAACTTCCAGAAGAACATTGTTTAAGTGAACCAGAACATACTCCTTGCTGATTAGAATTAGCAGGTCTTCCAGGATAGCTTGTCCATCCCTCATCAACTTGGCTATTGCAGTTATCGTCAACATTGTTGCACGTTTCTGTTGTTGGAAGTTTTGAACATCCGCCCCAACCTCCTGCTGAACATGTTTTGTATGCTCCTGAACAATATCCTGTCTGACTACAACCAGAAGTAGTTGTTAGACTTTCATCAACCTGCCCATTACAATTATCATCTATATTATTACATGATTCTGCTATAGGGCTTCCAGGACTAGCTGAACAACTTCCCCAATTACTCCATCCACTCGCTCCATTGCAAGTTTTATATTGTGTTCCTGTTCTTGCACATGCCCCTATTCCAACACTACAAGATTGTGAGGGCGCAGTTAATCCATTATCAGCGCTTCCGTCGCAGTTATCATCTATTCCATTGCATGTTTCTGTTTGAGGTAGCTTAGAACATGCTCCAAAATTTCCAGCAGAACATGTCTTGAATGCTCCAGAACAATATCCGACTTGATTACAGCCAGAAGTTGTTGTTACACCATTATCAATAACCCCGTTACAATCATCGTCTATATTGTTACAAGTTTCTGTTGTTGGGCTTCCCGGACTAGCTGAACAACTTCCCCAATTACTCCATCCACTCGCTCCATTACAAGTTTTATATTGTGTTCCTGTTCTTGCACACGCCCCTATTCCAACACTACAAGATTGTGAGGGCGCAGTTAATCCATTATCAACAAACCCGTCGCAGTCATCGTCGATTCCATTGCATGTTTCTGTTGTTGGGCTTCCGGGCGTGCATGCTGGGCCCCAATTTCCTGCTGAACAAGTTTGGAAAACAGAACGATAACAAGCTCCAACTCCGCATGTAACAGTATTGGTTATACCTCCGTCTATGTTTCCATCACAATTATCATCAATATTATTGCATGTCTCTGCTGTCGGAGTTCCAGGAATACAAGAAGGATTCCAGATTCCTGCTGAACAAGTTTGGAAAACAGAACGATAACAAGCTCCAACTCCGCAAGTAGAAGTATTTGTTAAGCTTTCATCAATGACAGTGTTACAATTATTATCTAAATTGTCACAAACTTCTGCTGCACCAGGATTTATGTTTAAATTATTATCATTACAGTCTTGATTATTAATAATATAACCAACAGGTTGAGAACAAGAAGTTAAATTATCATTATTATTTCCATAACCATCTCCATCGCTGTCTCTATAATAAATAGTCATTCCTACCTCATCAATTTGGCCATTACAATTATCATCTATCCCGTTACAAATTTCTGTTGCTCCGGGATTTATGCTTGAATTATAAATAGAACAATCAATAGCTTGTGAAGTACATTCGCCCCAATATTCTGAATGGCTTGGTTCAGTTGTAGAGTTAACATCAGCATATCCATCGCCATCATAATCTCTGCATTTAGTGTTTGTGCTGCATGAATAATCATTATTAAAAATTCCAAGGCTGAAATTAGAATCATCACAATCTTTTTGACTGTTTAAAGAGCATGTTGCAGGGCAATTTCCAAGTTTTGTTGGGTTTATTCCCCAATTGCAGTATCCGTCGAGGTCTTCGTCTCTGCAGGAGATGTTGTAAGTTATGTTTGTGCTGATGATGGGGTAGGAGAGAATGTCGTAACGGAGATTATGCTCAATGTACTCCTGACTTAAAATTATTTTTCCATAACCATTTTCACCCCAGCCAGAACCATAGCTATTCTTAAAGAGCCAATATGTCATATTAGTATAATTATTTGAAGAAGTAGAGTTACATAGATTACCCGTACAAGTATTATTGTAAACACTAGTTTCGTTTACTTTTCCAAATCCAATTGTGTTTACGAAATGTGTCCAGCCACCTATCTCTTGAACTATTGAGCCATTTTCTATGATTACTCTTTTTATCATACTTTCATTAAAATACTCGGGGTTGTAGAGCCGAGATGGATGCATATTCCCATTAATTTTTATAAGATTTGTTGAATTGGGCTTATTTAAACAATTATTATCTGTAGCAGTATAGGGAAAGTCAGATTCGTTAGTTACTCCATTATTTTTTATATAATTTAATGCATCTTCTGAATATCCTCCCTCAACACAATTATTTACCCCCCCCGTACACGACAAAACTTCTTGCTCAGACAAATCCAAGCTCAAATTTTGGTTAAAATAAAGATTTGTCAAAAGCTCAACAGCAGAAACAGAAGAAAAAGCCCAGCAACTCTGACAACTCTCTGTTTGGTCTTTAATAGAAGTAACCCATCCATTTGTTGAGCTTCCAGAATAATACGCACTATTTGGACTTGTTGCGCCGTGTCTTGTTCTCCAATCCCAAGAATCAGTTATATTATCCCCCCCTTCTCCGAATGACTTTGCTTCATTTCTATTTTGTTCTATTTGAGATGCAAACTCAAAAATTCCTCCAGAATAATAATCAAAACCCTCGAGATTAGGCAATTCTCCATTTTCATCTGTACCGATTATTCCTTTTTTATCTTCATAACTTAATTCAGATATGCTCGTATTGCCTGCAATCCAGAGCATGCCTCCTTTTTGAATATTCTCATTCATTTGCTGAATTTTATAAGATTCTTGCTCTGAATCAATTATGTCTGCAGCTTCAGAATATGTTACAGAAATTCTTCTCGGAGAATTGGCAGAAGGAATGCTATAATTAAAAGAGTCAATGGTTATTGTTGAATTAAAAGTATATATTCTAAGATGGTCTGGAAGAATATTATCAAGTAAGCATGTCTCCTCGCAATAATTTTCAAAGTTAAATGATTTATTATCAGAAATTAAGGGGTATTTTTCAAGAACAAGATATTCTTTAGCGCTTTTATCAATAAGGATTACTCTGATGATACTATTTTCTAAGTCCAAGTTTAAATTCCCTTTTATAGAAAAAGAGGAGATTGGCTTATCTATAGAAAGAGCATATTCTTGTGTATCGGAAAATGTTCTTTGCACAGATTCGCTCTCTTGTTTTAAAAAAGAAGAACTATTTTCTTCAGATAATGGTAAAGAAGACGAACCAGAGCCGCCGCCCCCACCTCCCCCGGACCTACCTATTGAAGAATGTGAAGAAGAACTTTGGCCATATCCTACGGTGATAGTTTCTTTATTGGTAACAGTATTCATTATTTTATTAGAAGAATCATCATTGCTGAAGAGCGGATATGTTGGAATTGTTACCGAAGAAGGAGAAGAATGTTTATCTAGATTTGAATTAAAATTAATATCATAAATCTGTGAGCCAATAAGTATAGATATAATCAGAATATCAAGAAGAAGAAAGACAAGTATGTACATTAAAACTTTCTTTGTTTTTTCCATATAAACATCATGAATTTGAGGTATAAAAACATTTATTTTCTTAAAGATATCAGTAAGGTTCTATAATAATTCGCTATCAGGACCTATACTCCATATAAAGCTTTACTGTTCTTTCATTTGGAACAAAAAAGTAATGATAAAAATTAATGACGCCCATATTTTTAGTATCGCTAGTAGAACTATCAAACC
>Ga0247841_10003477_pt1 | contig 29088 bp, 19 predicted proteins | sample LaCruzMarch2015__2_FD_192410 | JGI IMG/M metagenome (GOLD analysis project Ga0247841, IMG submission 192410) | Freshwater microbial communities from meromictic Lake La Cruz, Castile-La Mancha, Spain - LaCruzMarch2015_18m | ecosystem: Environmental > Aquatic > Freshwater > Lake | place: Spain... | reverse complement strand
TTCTCTTTGATCGTCATGATGAACTTTTGAATGGAGATCATATCCGAATAATCCACCCTGACCATCTCAATATTCTGATTTCCAGTTCTCCTCTTTACCTCCTCCCCTTTTCCCGGTATCCCGCTCCGGCATGCCATGATAACCCTGGCGCCTCTTTCGGCCATTTGTACAGCAACAGCAAAACCCAATCCTGAGCTGGCCCCGTCGATCAGGACAGTTTTTCCTTCCAGTCTCTCATTATCACCCAGGGCGCCTGCTTTTACTTGCTTTGCAAACACTGCCCTGATCCCTTCCCAGGTCGCGCTGACCGGGTTCTTGTAATTGCTTTTCTGATGAATTGACATTATTCTGATCAAAATGTTGAGGGTGTCTCAAATGGCATTTCTGACACCAAAATAATATTTGTTTATTCATGCTCCGACGGGTAAATCCGTCGGTTCCGAGTTAGTTACAAAATATGAACCGACGGCTTTAGTCGTCGGAAGAAAATCCAGGTATCTATGAACCGACGGCTTTAGTCGTCGGAAGAAAATCCAGGTATCTATGAACCGACGGCTTTAGTCGTCGGACTATTAATAAAAAAGAGTCCTTTCCGACTTTTATGACAGTTTTATTTTTCATAAAACAATGAACAACCCCGCCGCAAGAAGCGGGATACTATTTAACCGACGGGTTAACCCGTCGGTTTTAATACTATCGCCCCAAGGGGCGGGGAATTAACCCATCAAGATTATAAGATAATTTATCAGAAAGAAAATCCCGGTAGTGAGAAGTTGCTTCCAGAATATCATCTTTACTTACTCCAAAATCTTCTAATTTGTATTCGTGTATCCCATATTTTCTCATCGGATTTTCTTTTTCGGCCTTTTCAAACCGGGAAAGCAATTCAGGCGTCATTCCACCATCAAGATGGTAAATACCGGTAAGGACATTTGCAGAAGAATTCTTCAAATCTTCGTAAAAAACATCTGTAAACTGCCTCTTGTGTTGGTTTTTATTACGGTAGTCAAGTCCTTTCTGAAGCATATAGCCTGTTTTACGGATCCAATGACGGGCGATGGCGTTTCCATCTGCTTCATCACTGAAGATCACCCTGCTATGTGCAGCCATACTGATAAAGGAAGGGATGCATTCTGTCACTTCACGATGGGTCCATAGAAAATGAACCTCATCGAAATAACGGTCGATCAGGTCCGGAAACTCAAGATGATGCGGTGATTTCAGAATCCATCTTATTCCCGGCCTTTGCCATTGCAGAAGCTTGAGTAGCTTGACCATGTAGGCATAAGCAGGGCCCTGGTCCGTTTTCTCCAGCCAGGCGGCATAAGAAGGTACGTTCATAGTAGCTTCGGGCGTTGTGCTGAGAAAAGTCGTATCCAGTAACAGGATATCTTCCTCGGGTGCTTGGTGTTCTACAGGATGAATGGCGAAAAACCCCGGAGCCATGAGGCGGAGTGCCTTCTCGCTGGCCCGTGCAATGCCGATTCTTTTATCAGGCCTCCCATTGTGATCACATAAAGGTACCGGGTTGATCGCTTCCCAGCTCGACAATACGCGGTGGTTATCGTCAGCCGCCAGAAGACGATGGAGTTTGGTAGTACCGGTCCGCTGAAGCCCCAGAATTACCCAGGCTGGCAGAAGTGGCTGCTCCAGGATATCAGGATAACGCCGGAATAATTCCTCCGCCCTTAACCTGGTACATATCAGGTTGATCATCCGTTGGCGGGTAATAAAACTGCCGATGGGATGGAGTCCCGCTTCTTCCCTGATTGAAAAAAGCAACCTCTCGAGCGGTTCATCCAGGAAATCCTTACCCAAATCATGCAGACCTGTAGCTTTCCTCGCCGCCCGGATAAGGCTGTCTTTATCCAGGTCTGTCCGGGTACCCAGAGGGTAAGTCGCTTTCCACGCCTGGTTCACCGCCTTGAACCACCAGGGTCGGTGACCGTAGTGAGATGACTTGATAATTTTATCGCTTTTCACTTTTTTCTCCAATCTATTATTTTTACAACCCTGCACCCGGGCTCTGCCGGCCTGGCTCCATCATTTAACCTGTACCAGCGCCAGCACATCGTACCCTCAAAATGTCCGCAGGTTTCGATCCAGTTGGGATGCCCCGGATCGGTATGTGATACTACAACCTTAAGGGTTCCATCCTCTTCATAACGGGCGCCGGCTTTATTGATGCAAATATTGAAATACCGGTAGTCCAGCGATTCCATCCAGTAATTGTTCAGCTGGAAATTCCAGGTTTCACAATCCGGTGGTTTCACTTCGATGACCAAAGCTTCATCCGGTGCCAATTTCCAATGGCTGTGATAATATATAATGCTTTCGTCGCCACCGGCCGCGTTTGAAACAGCCGGGTCAAACTGCGGCAGTTGGTTGGTATGTTGCTGAAACCCTTTGGCCCACCGGGCAAAGAGCAAGGATGCCCCGGCAACAAACATAGAAGCCGTTTTCAACCCCTCATCAATCTGTGCCGGGGTGACTTGTTCGGGCGCTTTTCTCCCGTTCAGGTTTTCGATCATTACTTCAGCAGGGATTTCCAATGCCCTGTCGAGGAAAGTCTGCCTGACCATGACCAGTGTGGTCGCATCTTCGATTTTCAACCAATTCTTTCCTTTTTCCGTTTTACTGAGGATGATCTCAAAACTACCGTCAGGTTCACAGGAAAGCTGGCTTTTTTCCAGTTTGCCGCAGGGAGCAAGCCCGCCGGTGGAGCCGTAATTGCCATTCCTTGTAAAGAACCCGATATAATCGATTGTATTGCGCTTTCCGGTGATCCGGTATTCATATCGGCCGCTGATCTGGGCGTTGAGGTAGATATTATCCGGATTATCCGCTCCCATTTTAACCGTTTCATGGACCATCCGGCGTAAGACCGGAAAGGCTGGGTCGTTGTATTCCACGAAAGCCTCAAGACCTGCGCGTGTCAAACGGGTGAGGTAACGAACGCCTTCTGCCTGCTGGAAAGGATCACGCGGAGTGCCGGGGAATATCAGGTTGGCGCCGGCAAGTTTCAACTGGTCACAAAATTCATCCCAGGCAGTGCCCGAAACTATATGTTGAGCATGTATATCATCCTCGCTTTTTCCGGTCAGCTTCAGCCTGAACCGCCTGGTCCCTTTTAATATCTTTAAAAATACGAACAGCAATTTTCTCATTCTGAAAAGAATTCGTTATCATTGCAAAGTGCCGAAATGGCGGGTAAAGATAAAAAAAATTAAACGTGACTGACTTTTTTAGACGATTTGGTCAATAATAAACATCCTTACATTAGAGCAATAGAACTCTGGTAATCTGGAACTTTGGAACTCTGGAACTCTGGAACTTTGGAACTTTGAAACTTTGGAACTCTGGAACTTTGGAACTTTGGAACTCTGGAACTTTGGAACTCTGGAACTTTGGAACTCTGGAACTTTGGAACCTTGGAACTTTTGAACTTTGGAACAATAGAAAACAATGTTACATATTGATTCTTTTTTACTAATTTCGGCCTTCTTTTAATCAGAATATGACTAAAATCTGCCCAAACTACGGTGGCTGCCGGCTCGTCCAAACTGATGTTGTAGAGCCTGATAGTGTCAAAAAGGAGGAATATATTAATTCCTTCTGCCTGAAGGAAGAAACCTGGAAGAAATGTAAAAGATACATTACCCGGAAAGCACTCTGGATATGCCCGGATTTTGTTTTACCCAATTCTGATCTGACAGAGGATGAAATCGTCGATCAATATGAAAAAAATTCCCGTACCTAAATCTTAACACTTAACCCTTAACACTCAACCCTTAACACTTGTATTTATGCCAACAATGGAGATCGAAGGACGGATATTTGAGGTGGATGGCGACGGATTCCTGGCCCATCCGGAAACGTGGGACCGGGAGGTTGCTATCCTGATTGCACGGTATGACGGAATTACAGAAATGACTGACAATCATTGGGCTATTGTGAATATCATTCGTAAGAATTTTGAAGAGAAAGGCATGGCGCCTATGATCCGTACCATCTGCCAGGAAACAGGTCTTCGACTCAGGGAGGTCTATGAGCTATTCCCGTTAGGTCCCGCCCGGGGTGCCTGCCGTGTTGCCGGTCTTCCTAAACCTGATGGCTGCGTTTAGTTTATGTCGATGACCCTGCAATGGTATCAATGGATGGCACTGGCTGCTCTTGGGATTTGCCTGACTGCCTGTATTGTGCATTTTATCAGACTGCTCCGCATGGGAAAACCGGCAGATTATTCCCGTCAGGCTGGTAAAACTCCGGGGGCAATTCACTACGCCTTTACCGGCGCCATGAGCCCTGCAAAGAAAGAATCAGCCTTTCTTCATCTCCCAACTTATACCGCAGGACTGTTCTATCATATGGGTACTTTTGTCTCTCTGATTCTTTTCTTCTTTATTATTTCCGGATTAGTACCAGATGGATGGCTTGCCATTGCGATAATGACATTTTTATGTATTTCCGTCTGCAGCGGCATTGCCATCCTGGTCAAGAGAATCGTTAAAAAAGAATTGCAATCATTGTCAAATCCTGATGATTTTATTTCAAACATACTGGTCACCCTATTTCAGATTATAACAATTGCCGTCATTTTATTTCCTCTCAGTCTCCCCGCTTCCCTGCTTCCCCGCCTCCATGCCTCCCCGCCTCCTATCGTCTTACCAGCCTACTATCTTATCTTCACCCTCCTGATGCTCTACCTCCCCGTAGGCAAACTCAGGCATTCGGTTTATTTTTTCGCTGCCCGTTACCACCTTGGTTATTTCTTCGGATGGCGCGGTGTCTGGCCACCAGGTAATATTAAAAATTAACTTCTATGGGAGAACTAACCGAAGATCAAAAGAAAAAAGGACTGGATGTCTTTGAATTGAATGGTGACAGCCGGCTGTTGACCCAATTAAATAGTTGTGTTCACTGCGGGCTTTGCGCAGAGAGCTGCATCTACTACCAGGTTTACCAGGATGCCCACTATGTGCCGGCCAAAAAAGTGGACCTGGTTTCTGCAATCTACCGCCGACACCATACCCTGACCGGGAAAACGATACCGTGGCTCACAGGGGCAAGGGATCTGGATGATGAAACCATCACGGAAATGATTGACCTGATGTACGGCACCTGTACCATGTGCGGCCGCTGTACATTGCATTGCTCTATCGGGGTGGATATCACTTACCTTGTGCAGACCGGTCGGGCTATGCTGGCTAACATGGATTACGTGCCCAAATCTTTGCAATCAACCGTTGATGCCGCTATCCAGAGCGGAAACAATATGTCGATCCCGAAAGAAGAATTGGTGGAAACCATTAAATGGCTGGAAGATGATCTCCGTTTTGAAGTGAATGATGATCAGGCTTCTATCCCATTGGATGAACCTGGTAAAAAGATCATGTATACCCTTAATCCGCGGGAGCCAAAGTTTTTTCCGCTTTCCATTTCAGCCATGGCAAAAATATTCTATGCCGCCGGTGAAAGCTGGACCCTTTCTACCCGGATGTATGATGTGACCAATTATGCTTATTTTTCAGGTAACAGTGAGGAAGCCAAGGTTATAGCACAAAGAATGTATGATGAAATGGAGCACCTGGAAGCCGGGCGGTGTGTCCTGGCCGAATGTGGCCACGGATCGAGGGCGTTCCGCTGGGAAGCACCTAACTATCTCGGAAAACCTTTCCCATTTGATGTACTGACTTCGGTGGAATTACTTGCAGAATATATAAGGGATGGGCGGATCAGGGTCGATCCTGATAAGATTAAAAGCAAAGTTACACTCCATGATCCGTGCAACCTCGTGAGAACCGGCGGGATCATTGATGAACAACGTTATATCCTTCAGAATACAGTTAGTGATTTTGTGGAGATGACGCCCCATGGAACCGACAATCTTTGCTGCGGAGGAGGAGGAGGACAACTGGCAATGGGTGAATACAACGAACGGCGAATGAAGATCGCCGGGCTCAAGGCTGAACAAATAATTAACACAAGAGCCACAATCGTTTGCACACCCTGCCATAATTGTGTCGATCAACTTATCCAAACCAATGCAGCCTATAAGCTTGGCGTTAAAATCATGACCCTTGCCGAAATTGTTGCCGAAGCATTGATTCTTGAATCACCGATCAAGGTATTGTAGCAGGCTTGAGGTGGTGAGGTGGTGAGGTGGTGAGGTGGTGAGGTGGTGAGGTGGTGAGGTGATAAGGTGATAAGGTGATAAGGTGGTAATGTGGTAAGGTGGTAAGGTGGTAAGGTGATAAGGTGATAAATCGGTACAATGGAACAATGGAACAATGGAACTCTGGAACCCTGGAACAATAGAACAATAGAACAAACCAAACTTTAAAAAAATGATTTACCTCGATAATTCCGCAACAACCTTCCCGAAACCGGAAGTAGTCTACCAGTTCATGGACAGCTTTTACCGTAAAAATGGTGTGAATCCCGGCCGGTCAGGCTTCGATGCAGCCATTGAGACCGAAGAAATCGTTCACGGTACGCGGAAACTATTAATGGACTTATTTAACGGCGATGAACCTAACCGTTTGACATTCAGTTATAACGCCAGCGATTCGTTGAATATGATCCTGCAGGGTCTTGCTGAAAAAGGCGATCATGTGGTCACCACCATGCTCGAACATAATTCTGTTCTGCGTCCGCTTCATCACCTGATGTTGGAAGGGATCATTGAACTTACACTTTTGCCTTTCGACGCTAAGGGTTACGTCGATCCTGATGATATCCGGAAGGCAATCCGGAAAAATACAAAAATGGTGGTGGTCAATCATAGTTCCAATGTGATTGGTACTGTTCAGCCTATCGCGGAAATCGGAAAGATCTGCAAGGAGATGGGGGTTTTTTTTATTGTGGATGCAAGCCAGAGCGCCGGTATTATCAATATCGACATGAAAACCATGGGAATCGACGTGCTGGCTTTCACCGGCCATAAATGCCTGATGGGTCCGACCGGAATAGGCGGATCTTATGTGATGGAAAATGTCCCGGTAAGATATACGAGGTATGGAGGTACAGGTGTTCGCTCTGCCCAGAAAACACACCTGGAGGAGTTTCCTTACCGGCTGGAGTGCGGAACATTAAATATTGTGGGTGTGGCCGGGCTTAATGCCGGCGTCAAATGGGTGCAGGAGCATGGGATAGAAAACCTGCATGCCCGTGAAATCGCTTTATGGGATAAATTAAGAAAGGGCCTTCAGCAGATCAGTCAGGTTACGACTTATTGTGCGGAAGACCCTGTAAATCAAAATTCTGTCCTGAGTTTTAACGTTTGCGGTTTTGAATCAGGTGATGTAGGTACTATGCTGGATGTTGATTACAACATAGCCTGCCGGACCGGCTTGCAATGTGCTCCTTTGGTTCATCAGGTTTTAGGCACCGATAAAATCCATGGAACCGTACGACTGAGCATAGGCCCATTTAATACGGATGAGCACATCGAAAAAGCTATTCGGGCAGTTGCCGAAATCGCTTCCCTGCGGGGCTAATGCCCGGGGCAGGGGTTTTCAGGAATGGTTGATTAATACCTTCTGAATTCGCGTCTTGGAGGCCGAGGGCCTTCTGTTGCAGGCCTGGCTTTTTTCACTACGATCTGGCTGTTATCATATTCGCATTCATTCAGTTCGTTGATGGCTTTGTTAGCCTCTTCATCGTTCTTCATTTCAACGAAACCAAACCTTTTTGACCTTCCGGTCATCTTGTCGAAAATAACATTAGCAGAAACGACTTCGCCGTATTCTGCAAATAAAGTTCTCAAATCTTCACTCGTAGTGGATGCACTGAGTTTTGCTACAAAAATGTTCATGTGGAAAAAAAATATAAAAGATTAATAAAAAAAAGTGGTAGTATTTAACAAATGGGGATAATGTAAAACCTGGAATAGCACAACTGTAATAATATAAGTGGTGCAAAGATAATACTTATTTGATAATTCTATTTATTAAAAAAATAAATTTTATAAAATGGAACATGATCATCTCACCCTGATCTTAAAAAGTCTGCTGTTAATCCCGGGAGGAAGCCATCTGCTTTTTATACAGATTTTGAGATAATATACGCCCGGCTTACCAGGAACTATCATCCTGAAGGAAGTTTTATATTCATCATTCAGCACCAAATGAGAGATATCCTCGAACTTCTCATAAATTACAGGCTTTCCATACTGAAGAATCATATAAGTCAGGTAAACCTTTCCGGTATCAGTTTCATTGAAAACTACCGGCTTTTCACCGGGATTCTTAAGAATTAACGGGATTGTCACTTCTGTGCCTGCATTTATTTCACGATCCTTAAGAAGGATTTCTGCCTGAATGAAATTATAAGAACGATAATCATCCTCAAAAATATAACAGCGATATTTCCCGTTTGGGTATAGCAGGCTATCAGTCAGTTTTATATCATATTCTATAAGATCTTCATCGCCAATACTCTTCTTTGGAATGACGAACATTACCTCCTTGCCCTGTAATCGCTCTTCAATACCTTCCAGATCGAATTGATTATTCCGGTATAATGCATTATTAAAGGAAAATGCTTCTTTACCAGTGTTGAAAATATACTGTGATGGATTCTGATATGATCCCAAAAAAACAACAGGCCTATCTTCCGCCAGTTTGCTGACTCTGCCGGAAAATGTATCCCACCCGTAGAGATCTAATTTTAGTCGTTTACTGTATTGTTCAGGAAGAAAGTCGTAAACCAGCAACCCCCTGATCATTATGACCATTACAAAGGTTAGCCCGCCTGAAATATAAAGAAACCGGTAAAATTTAGGACGACTTTCGAAAACCCTGTAAGCGATCAGAAATAACGGGATCAGGCCGGCCATAGTCCAGTTGGCTTCAACCCGGCCTTTGATCATAAAAAGAAAAGGAAGAAGTAAACTACAGGTTGCAGAAACTTTCAAAGCCTTGTCATATTGGTTTAATGGTTTAAATATGATGAGGAAATACAGGATGGGGATGAATAAAAATGGATTGGTCTGGCCAAACTGTCCGGCAATAAAATCCCCGAAATTGCTCCAGCGGAAAAATTCATCGTGGCTTCTTTCGAGCAAATGATAATAAAAAGAAGGAAAATTATGCCTGTATTGCCAGATCAGATGGGGGAAAAATAAAACTGTGGTTACCAGTACAGCCAGCCAGAACGATTTTTTTAAAAGTAGCCGATAATTTGATATTACGGTAAAGAAGATGATCAGTACGCCTAAATATTTACTGTAAAACATGCCGGCCATCACTACCCCAAGCAATAGCGCATCCTGCATGCTGTTCGATCCGCAGTATCTTTTGTAAACGAGGAAGAAAAGGGCCGTGAAGAATAAAAGCAGCGAATCGGGAAGAGCCAGAAAACCGGTGATCTGAAAAATCAGGAAAGAGAAGATCATCAGCCCGAAGAGCAAATCATTTTTAACTTCCGATAATTTATGGATGATCAGGATCGTACCGGCTGATAGCAAAACATTCAGGATTCTCACTCCCAGTTCATTATTGAAGATCAGGTGTCCCAGCCTGATGAAAACGGCAATAAGCGGGGGATGATCGTAATAGCCCCAGGCAAGGTCGCGGGAATAAAAAAAATAGTAAGCTTCATCATTGAGCAGCCCGGTGAAATATGCCTGGGCAATATTGATTGCCAGCCAAAAGATCAGGAATACCCATAGAATGCGGCTTTTACTCATTGATTTCAAACTTAATTCCGAAATACGGATATTCTGCATTAATTAAGCCGAATCTGTCGATATCGAAGGCTTTTAAGACGGCTTCACGGGGTTAGTGGCTAATGTTTCAGCACATATTTCATAGAAACGATATTTTTCCCGTTTTCCGAGATTTTTATCAGATATAGACCTGTTGGAAATGATCCACAATCCAGAATAAAAGTTCTGTCTGTATCAGAGAAAGTAATTTCCAGATTTTTGATAATCTCCCTTCCGAAAATATCAGTAATGGAAAGCAGGTAGTTTCCGGCTCCGGCATTATTTTCAATATAAATCAACCCATTGCCCGGATTCGGATAAATACGAAACCCGCTTTCAGTCATGGGGTCATTGATTCCGGTGCAGGCAGCGAAATCGAAAATAATGGTGCGTTGATCTGTCTCAATACATCCTTCCGGAGTAGTAACAGTAACTGTAATCGTTTTGAAGTCAAAGCCGATACCTGTAGTGGCAACCTTAATTGTTTTTGCCGTCGATCCGTTTGACCAGACATAACTTGATCCCGGATTTCCGGCATCGAGGGTCAGGGTATCGAAAACACAAACCGTGGCGTCAGGTCCGAGGTTAATGACCGGGGCAGGGTTAACAACGACAGTAACATAACCATTGACAGTTTTATAACCATCATACAGCATAACCGTGTATGTTGTTGTAATTAGAGGTTGAACGCCAGGATTTTCCTCAGTTGATGTAAATCCGGCCGGTGAAGAAGACCAGGTAAAATCATAAAACATATTGCCAGCACCTCCGCTTGCAAGAGCAGATAGCTGTGTGGTTTCACCGGAGCAAATCGTATCAGGATGGGCTTCCGGATTGACAGCAAGGGCATTTCCTGTGATAAACACGATAACATTGTCCGTCTGGCCGCATACACATCCGGTCTGGGCATCTGTAACACTAAGGGTGAATAATGTTGTTTCATCAAGGAGTACAGTTGTCGGTTGTGGATTATACGGATTGACCAGTTTATCTGCAGGCTCCCAGTGATAACTATAATTACCGGAACCCAGGCTTGCACTGCCCTGAAGAGAAGTTGAGGTCCCATTGGGAATAGTCTGGTCGGATCCGGCCTCCGGCACCGGAAGCTGATAAACGGTAACAACCACATTTCCGTTGAAAGAATTAAATCCATCGTTAATCGTCAATAAATATGTAGTGGTTTGCAAAGGGCTGACGACCGGATTATAAATTTCAGAATTAAACCCTGGCGGATTTGAGGTCCATACGTAGGTGTAGTCGCCTGAACCACCGGAAGCCATGGCTTGCAGCGTAGTTTGTCCGCCATAGCAGATCATCGCGGGATTAGCAACAGGATTGCAGGTCAACGGTCCGCCTGATACAGTCACCAGTACTTCATCCACATTCAGGCAGACACATCCCGTTTGGGCATCTGTAACGTGAAGAGTAAATGACGTTGTTTCAGTCAGGTTTATCGTGAACGGTTGGGGAATGTTCGGATTGATCAATTTAACAGCAGGTTCCCAGTGATAAATGTAGGCGCCAGAGCCCGAGCTTGCACTTCCCAATAGTTGTGTTGGTGTCCCATATGGGACAGTGTGGTCCGCGCCGGCGTTTGGCACCGGAAGTTGCAAAACGGTAACAACTACATCTCCAAATACTGAAGTAAATCCATCGCCGACTGCCACAGAATAAGTAGTAGTTTGTTCAGGACTGACGACCGGATTTGGAAGATTAGAAGAATATCCAGGTGGGTTTGACGTCCAGGTGAATTCATAATTTCCTGAACCACTGGCAGCGTTCGCATGCAGTTGGCTCTGTTCACCATTGCAGATCGTATCGGGATCAGCCACAGGACTAAAGGTTAACGCACCTCCTGATATAGTCACGATAACATTGTCCATCTGGCTGCACACACATCCGGAGATGGCATCTGTGACGCTAAGTGTAAATTCTGTCGTTACAATAAGGTCGATGGTAACTGCCTGGGCTATGTTCGGATTAATCAATTTTTCAGCAGGTTCCCAGTGATAATTGTACGAGCCCGAGCCTGAACCTGCACTTCCCTGAAGAGTTGCAGAAGACCCGTATGGGATAGTCTGGTTGGATCCTGCGTTTGGTACCGGAAGTTGATTCACCGTTACCATCACATTCCCTCCTACTGAGCTGAATTCATCGCTGAGTGTCAGGTAATAGGTTGTAGTAATTGCAGGGATGGCGACCGGATTTGGAATATCAGAAGTAAACCCTAATGGACTTGATGTCCAAAGGTAAGTATAGTTTCCTGTCCCACCGAACGCCATCGCCTGCAGTTGACTTTGTTCGCCAAAGCATATCGATGTGGGATCAGCTGCAGGATTGCAGCCAAGCACTCCGCCTGAAATGGTCACCATGACGTCATCCTCTGCAAAACATCCACCTTCATTGTCAGTCACCGTCAGGAAAAATTGGGTAGTAAAAGATAAGGGGACTGTTGTAGGTTGAAGAACATTGGCATCGACAAGTAAAGCTTCGGGCTGCCATTGATAGGTAAAATTGCCGGAACCGCCTGTCACAGCACCTTCAAGGATCGTGGAAACACCGCTGGGGATGATTATATCAGGTCCTGCACTGACGACAGGCAACGGATTGATAACAAGGTTAACAGAATCGATATCGGTGCAGCCTCCGTCGCCGGTCACCTGGCACCAGTAAAGACCCGAAGGTCCGGCCTGAATGGTTTGGGTAGTATCGCCATTCTGCCATAAATAACCGTCAAACCCGGCGCCGGCATCCAGGTAAAAAGGCTCGGAGGCGCAGATCGTGGTGTCATTCCCGATAAACACTTCGGGCGGTTCATTCACAACTATAATATGAAAGACATTTTTTGCCACTCCGTATAGGTAAACAATGAGCGTGACCCAATAGTTACCCGTAGTTGGGTACAAATGGGATGGATTTAAAAGTGTGGAAGTATTTTCAGAACCCGAACCGGGATCACCAAAGGTCCATTTGACCGAATCAGGGTTATCGGAAGCGCTGGAATAGAACTGGACGGGTGTGCCGTCACAAACGGGTGTGTCCCAGTAAAAATCTACTGTCAGATAGAAGAACGACTGGATAAAAGGAGGCAGGCCGTAAGTTGATTCCCTTCCGGCGAGGTTAATGGCATTATCAGTGAAACCGCAGCCATTGCCAATGGTATTGGGCGAGTTGATCCGCGAAAGGTAGGGACTTTCATGTCTTGCAACATACATACGGTTGTCAGGGCCAAGCTGTAAAGCACCGATCGGATCTGAATTCTGGCCCACTGTAGCCACTATCACCTTAGAGTCAAGGATAGTTTGCGCAACACCTGAGGACACATCATACTGACTGATCCTGCGGTTTGCTTTCCATTCACCGATGTAAAGCAAATGGCTGTTCGGAGAAAACTCCACGCCATAAGGACCGCCTGGATCACCTCCTCCGGGATTGACATAGCTATAGTCTGTCACCAGGTGGCTTACAGTTCCGTTTGCATGATTAAAGTTGAAAATCCCAATATTAAAAGCGGTATTATTGGCCATAGCTATTTTCGAACCATCAGGGGATACCTTGATATAACCTTTAGAAGCCTGCATATCTCCGGTAAGAGGCGGTCCCGTATGGCTGATAACAGGAGTCTGGTTTACCCCTGTGGTAGTTATTTCATAGGCATAGAAAGCATCCGTACCCCATTGATGAGTTATAACCCATATCGATATGCCATTGCTGTGCCCCACGGCGGTGACCTTTTCACAGGTTAATGGGATCAGGGAAATATTTTTTTCGGAAGTGACCACATCCCCGAGCCCGCCATCAAGTGTCATATCCACACGGGAGTAACACAACCCATTGGCAAGGTTATTATCATAGGCATCGACAGTAAAAATATAATATTGAGTGGTACTGGCGGGTTTGGGAACAATAATCCCGGACTGCGTGCTGGATGAATGACCCAGTAGGCCGCTGCCATGAGGCATTTGCCCGTGATTCTTGTTATATACAAACCGGCCGTCGGTGTAAAACTCAAGGTTTCCAGCAGGTGTTGATATGGAAGAGCATCCTTCACCTGTATAAATCTGGCCGTTTGTCAGAGCCACAGGGACGCCCATACCGAAATTCAAACCGGCATTATGGCCAAAATACCAGTAATTGGCCTGCTTCTGGGCATAGTTTGTTAAAACCGCCAGAAGAATAAGGATCAGAAGAATTTGCCTTTTCAAATCTTAGTTTTTTTAGTGAAAATCAGATCAAATGTAAAAATAATAAATTTTCTTTTTTTTTCAGAGAAAAGATTTATCTTTATCCTGAAAAAAAGTAAATACATATAGAATCAACAGGATACAAATGACTATAACGCTATTATGCTGATTCCTCTTTTTTTCGCATTTCTGCCAACGAATATTTAACCTATAAACTTTCAACTATGAAAAAACTTGTACTGTTATGTTTTGCCCTGATTTTCATGCAAATGACCTTCGGGCAGTTAACCGGGACTAAATCTATCCCCGGTGATTATGCAACCATTGAGGCAGCTATCGCCGCAATAAACTCTCAAGGTGTAGGCTCAGGCGGGGTCACTTTTAATGTGAATTCTACCCATTCTGAGACATTTTCTACTCCCACGGCCGGCACAATCACCACTAACACCAGTTCGGCGACAAATCCGATCATCTTCCAAAATGCCGGAGGAGGCGGAAACCCGGTGATCACTGCCGCTGTCCTGGCTTCTGCCTCGGCAACTGACGGGATGATCAAATTTGCAGGGTGCGATTATGTGACCTTCAATGGAATCATTCTGCAGGAAAATGCTGCGAACATCACCAATCTGACAGACTGGGGATTTGCCATCTTAAAGGAATCGGCAACAAATGGCTCTCAGAACATTACCATCAAAAACTGCTCGATCTCTTTAAATAAAGCAAATACCGCTTCGTATGGAATATACAGCAACAACCATACAGCAACATCAACCACACAGCTGACCGGCATAACCACCGCGGCCGGGACGAATTCAAATAATAAAATTTCCGGTAATGCTATTTCCAATGTTTACGGTGGTATTTACATTTATGGATTTGCTGATGCTACTATCCCATATACTTATTATGATCAGAATAATGAGATCGGGGTTTCTGGCGGAAATAACCTGAGTGACTTTGGTGGAGGAACAGTTGCGATTTATGGTATATATGCTATCTACCAGAATGGATTAGCAATAATCAATAACAATTTCACAGGTGCACTCATCGGTGCCGCTGCATTTTACGGTATTTACACAGGCACGTCCTATAATGCAAATATTATCATTCAAAATAACAACCTGTCATTCTCCTATAACGGAACAACTCAAACCGTATACGGAATTTATAGTGCAGGAGGCGGAACCGGAACCTCCAATAATTTGAGTCTTAATAATAATATTGTTTCTATTAACTATAATACTGCAACTTCGGGTGGAATTTACGGGATCTATCATTCCGCATCTTGTTACAACTTCGATTGTTTTGGGAACAATATAGTCAACAACATCCTCGGTTCAGCGACAACTGCCGGAACAGGCACTTTTGGCGGTATCTATACGTTTGGCGGAAATTCAAACGCCGGCAGTACCTGGAATATATCATACAATCAAATAACCGGGAACCAGCGTGTTCAGTCGGTATTGGGAAGCGGTACAGGCTATTATTTATATAATTCCAGCGCAGGTCTCACTTTCAATATGTTTAATAATACCGTCAGCAATAACACGACAGCCTCCAGCGGAACAACTTACTGCCTTTATAACCTGGCCTCGTCAACGACCAAGGCTATCTATGGAAATGTAATTTCTGATATGCTTAATGCCAATAGCTCGGTTTATGGAATATATCAATCTGCCGGGACGAATATCAGCATTTATAATAATAAAATTCAGAATTTGAATTCCAATGCAACCGGAAGTATTATCTATGGGGTTTACTTATCCAGTGGTACTTCTGTTGCCGTTTATAACAATTACATTTCCGAACTGAAAACGCCTGCGGCTACGGGTAACCCGGCCGTTTACGGGATGTATATGTCAGGGGGTACCAATCTGGGCGCTTACTACAATACGATTTACCTGAATGCTTCTTCTACCGGAGCTACCTTCGGCGCTGCCGGTATTTATGCCAGTACAACGCCTACTGTAGAATTGAGGAATAATATAGTTGTGAATAATTCCACACCTGGAGCTACTGGAAGAATTGTGGCTTATCAAAGGAGCACATCTACTCTGACGACTTATGCCGCAACTTCCAATAACAATGACTTCTATGTAGTACCGGGTGCCTCAAATTTTATCTACTACGACGGCACCAACTCCGATCTGACCCTTGCAGCATTTAAAGCAAGAGTTTCTCCGCGGGATGCTTCCTCTGTATCTGAAAATCCAGCGTTTGTCAACGTTGCGTCCTTTCCTTACAACCTGCACATTCAGACCACAATACCCAGCCAGTGTGAAAGTGGCGGTGCTACTGTTTCTATCCCCGTGAATATCATCGATGATTTTGATGGAAATCCGAGGTATCCCAATGCGGGCTATCCCAACAATGGCGGGTCACCAGCCAGTGCACCGGATATAGGTGCCGATGAATTTGGCGGCCTTACCCTTGACATTACCCCGCCGAACATTACTTTTACCGCATTAGGCAATACTTCCGGCACCGGGGCACGTTTGTTGACCACCACCATTACTGATGCCTCCGGAGTTCCAACCGCCAATCCAGGACTGCCTGTACTATACTGGAAAATTAACAGTGGGTCATATACTCCTGTTACAGCTGCCTGGGTGAGTGGAAGCACATATAACTTCACTTTTGGAGCAGGTGCTGTATTGGGAGATGCTGTTTCATATTATATCGTTGCACAGGATAATGTCACACCAACCCCCAATGTCGGATCCAATCCTTCCGGCGGTGCAAGCGGATTCACTGCAAATCCACCGGCCTGCAGCACACCACCGACAACGCCATATTCGTATATCATTGTAGGTCAACTTTGTGGAAATTACAACGTAGGCGCCGGACAAGTGTACACAACACTTACTGCTGCCGTAGCCGATCTCAACCTGAAGGAAATTACCTGCCCGGTAACCCTTACCCTGATGGACGCCAGCTATTCAGCAAGTGAGACTTTCCCGCTCGCGATCAATGCTATGGCAGGCTCCAGCCCTGTCAATACTGTAACCATAAAGCCTGCTGCCGGCATTTCACCTGTCATCAGCGGTAATTCAGCTACTGCCATCTTTAAATTCAATGGCGCACAAAATATCATAATTGACGGCTCCAACAGTGGCGGTACCACCAGGGATTTGACCATTACAAATACTGCAACAACCGGTACTACGGCCGTTGTCTGGATAGGAAGTCTCGGTGCAGGGATGGGTGCTTCAAACAACTTGATCAAAAACTGTAATATCGCCAATGGATATAATGTAGGGTCCGCTTACGGTATCTTTATCGGCTCAGCTTCAGCCATTGGAACAACCGGTGACGTTAACCATAATGTGACCATCCAGAATAACGCCTTCTCGAAAGCCTATTATGGCATTTATTCCGCCGGATCGACTTCAGGTTTATTCAATAACCTGGTCATTCAGAATAATGTTCTTGGCTCGGCAGTTTCGACTGATTACATTGGATTTTATGCAATATACCTTGCTGGGGCTAACGCTCCATTGGTGAAAGGTAACGAGATCTACAACATGATCACAACGACGGCAACAAACCAGACCGGTATCTGGCTGAACAGCGATCTGGTTAACCCGGTGATTGAAGGCAACCGTGTCCACGATCTTCAAAATAACAATTCCGGAGGATGGGGCGCCTGGGGTATTAATGTGAATGCCGCCACAGTCAGTGGCGCAACAATCGTTAATAATGTGATCTATAATATTAATACCATTAACTATTCTGCAACTTCGACAACCTACAATCCCTTTGGGATAAGGCTCGTTGCAGGAACAGGGCATAAGATCTATCACAATACGGTTCACCTCACTGGTACCCAATTTAACTCGGGTACCACCGGTACACTGTCTGCCTGTCTGCTGCTCACAGCAAGCTCCGTAACCGGCCTGGATGTCCGCGACAATATCTTCACCAATAACCTGGAAGGGATGGCAGGAACAAAATCTTATGCTGTCTATGCACCTGCCGGAACAACTTTCGGCACTATCAACTACAATAATTATTATGCTTATGGAACTTATGGGATACTTGGTTTTCTGGGTGCAGATCAGACAACTTTGCCTGCATGGCAGACTGCTACTGGCCAGGATGCTAATTCTGTCGTGATTATCCCATCCTATACTGCCGAATACCGCCCGACAAACACCTCACTGGATAACGTGGGCTTCTACCTTACCTTTGTTCCAGCCGATTACTCAGGGGTATTACGTACAAATCCTCCTGATATGGGCGCTTATGAATTTGGTATAAATCCGGAGATATTTACTTTAGCGCCAACCGGTGTCAACTGTGCAGGTGGTGTGCTTAACGGGTCTATCATGGCCATGGGATTGACTGTCAATAGTTACTTTGACTATGGCACCACTGTTTCCTATGGTAGCTCAATTGCAGGAACACCGCCAACGGTGACTGGAACTTCCTTGACACCTATCAGCGCTGTGCTTTCCATACCTGCCGGAACAACCTATCATTATAGGGCAAGAGGAGTAACATCAGCAGGCGTAACTTCTTATGGCGAAGATATGACCATAACAACAACTGCTTCCGGCGCTCCCACGGCGACAACGATGGCGGCCACCAGTATTGGAACAAACAATGCTACCCTGAACGGTACGGTTAATGCATTCTGCAACTCAACAACCGTTACATTTCAATATGGCCTGACCATGTCCTATGGTTATACCGCCACTGCTGCTCAAAGCCCGTTAAACGGAGGCACCCTCACTCCGGTAAGTGCAAATATTACCGGATTAATGATTAACACATTATACCATTTCAGGGTTGTAGCTCAAAACAGCGAGGGTACGACATACGGAACTGATCTTACCTTCACTACCGGGGCTCCTCCAATCGTAACTACCAACCCGGCGACTAACATCGGGAACTTTGCAGCTCGCCTTAATGGAACTGTAAATGCAAATACCCAGAGTACAACAGTCACATTCCAGTGGGGTTTGACAGTATCGTATGGCTTTACCATCGCCGGGGTACCCGGAACAGTGACCGGCAGTACGCCGACTGCTGTGTATGCCGACCTCACAGGTCTGAATTCTAATACGGTATACCATTTCCGTTGTGTCGGGCAAAGCGTTGGAGGGACTACCTATGGTGCTGACCAGGTGTTCACTACACTTTGTCCGCTTCCTGCAGCACCAGGTGCCGTTACAGGCCCGGAATCGGTTTGCCAGGCAAGCTCCGGACATGTTTATACGGTGCCCGCGATCACCTATGCAACAGGATACGTCTGGACTTTGCCAACCGGTGGAACCATCACCGCCGGTGGGAATACGAACAGTATTACTGTCAGCTATGATAATTCGGCTGTTTCAGGTAATGTATCCGTATATGGTACAAGTGTTTGCGGCAACGGCCCAGCATCAAATTTAGCCGTAACCGTCAATCCGCTGCCGGTTCCTACCATTACCGGACCGAACATGGCCTGTATTACTTCGAGCTATACTTACAGCACAGAGGCCGGAATGACCGCCTATGTCTGGACCGTTTCGGCCGGTGGCCAGATTACTGCCGGATCAGAAACCAATACGGTTACTATTAAGTGGAACAGCGCGGGCGCTCAATCCGTCAGCGTGACTTATACCAGCGACAGCGGCTGCCCGGCTGCAGCTCCAACTACCATGAACGTTACAGTTGGCACATTACCTTCACCGACTATCACCGGCAGCAACATGGTATGCGTGAATTCCGGGCTTCATGTTTATACGACAGAAACTGGATTTAGCGATTACGTGTGGACCGTTACTTCAGGAGGTACAATCATTAACGGCCAGGGAACTTACCAGATTGAAGTGAACTGGACAGTAGGCGGCGCACAGACTGTAACCGTTAACTATGAGAATGCCTATGGATGCTCCGCAACTTCACCGGCAACCTACGCTGTGACCGTCATGCCTCTCCCGGGCGCTGCAGGCCCGATAACCGGAACGCCTGAAATTTGCGGCGGAGCCCAGCATGTCAACTATTCTGTAGCCGTGATCTCAAATGTTCTGGACTATATCTGGACTCTGCCTGCCGGTGCAACTATTGTTCTGGGAGAAAACACCAACAGTATTATGGTTGATTTTGCCCTGGATGCTGTTTCAGGTAGCATCGCTGTTCATGGTGAAAACCTCTGCGGAAGCGGTCCTTCCTCACCGGCCTATCAAGTAACGGTCAACCCGGTACCGCCCACACCTGTAGCTTCGGTTGATGAATTCTTCGTGCTCACCAGCAGCGCTCCGGCAGGTAACCAATGGTATTTCAACGGCGGCATGATTGATGGCGCCAACGGCCAGTATTACCAGGCAGAAGAAGAAGGGTCTTACTATACCATCGTTACACTCAATGGTTGTTCCTCGGAATTATCCAATATGGTGGACGTGATCTTTACTGGATTGTACGAATTGAATGGATCAGGCTTCAGCATCTATCCAATTCCCAATGACGGAAAGTTTACCGTTGCTATTGTCATTCCGGGCGAAGAAACTTTCTCCATCCATGTATATAACGACCTGGGAATTAAAGTATATGAAATGAGCGATCTCCGTGTTAATGGAAAAGCTCAGCAAACCATCGATCTTAATAATCCCTCAAAAGGAATTTACACGGTGGTTTTCCAGGGGAGTGATCATTCTGTTATGAGAAAAGTTCTGGTAACGAAATAACTGGTAAATATAAACTGATGGGTTAACCCGACATATCCGACGGGTTGACCCAAAATAACCGGCGGGTTAACCCGTCGGTTATTTTTTATAGGCCTTTATTTAAGATTTTTCAGCCCTCCTCACCTGGTAATGGATTGCCTCGGACAGACTTACCACCTTACCACCTTATCACCTTATCACCTTATCACCTAAATGTTTAAACCAATGCTCCTTCCGATGAGGTAAATCTTCGCTGCTTTTGCCATTAAATCAATCCGGTCAAAAGCCTCGTGTACATCTTTTCCGACAGCCAGGCAGCCATGTTTTTCCCAAAGTATGATCTTATGAGTCTTTAATGCCTTTAAGTTGGCTTTAGCCAGCTCTATGGATCCTGGCTCTATCAATGGCACGTAACCGATGCCTTCAGGGATGAAAAAAGCGGTCTCCGTATGCATTTTCAGCAGGATCTCATTCATGCTGGCTTCGCTTTGGAGGTTTTTATCGTGCGTTAGTGCCACCAGCTCATGCGAATGCGTGTGGACAATGGCCTTTTCTCCCTGCCCCTGCTTTACCATGTGATTATGAATGGCTAAATGCGAGAATATTTCCGAAGATGGGAACAGAGGGTGTCCCGGATCTTCAAAAAGCACCTGGTAACCATCGCCTTTCTTCGATATTTTAATAAGACACAGACCGGAACTTTGGTCTTTTGCCAGGCTACGCATCCGCGATCCTTTTGCCGTGATAAAAATATAATGATGGGCGATGGCGGGGTATTTCACCTCCAGCGGAATCATGGGATAGGTGCGGAAATCGATATGAATGCCCGGGTAAAATTCTGTCACGTTCACCGAAATGTTCCCGCCACTTCCTTCTGCCCAGCCCTTTTCCCAAAGCAGCAAGGCTACCTCCCCTATTCGGGCTGCGGTCTCCCGGGCCCCTTCATTGGTCTTGTTCAGTTGCATTTTGTCGTTTTGATTTGAAAAAATCTATCAGTAATCCGGAACATTCTTTTTCGAGAATACCAGGCACAACAATCGTACGTGGGTGAAGAATTGACTTACCGGTTTTCGTGTAACCGCGCTTTTCGTCGGCCGCCCCGTAAACCACTTTCCCGATTTGCGTCCAGAAAGCCGCGCCGGCGCACATCACACATGGTTCTAAGGTCACATAAAGGGTGCATTCCTCCAGGTATTTCGCACCCAGGTAACCCGAAGCGGCCGTGAAAGCCTGCATCTCTGCATGAGCTGTCATGTCAACCAGCCGTTCGGTCAGGTTATGGCCCCGCCCGATGATCCTGTCCTGGCAGACGATAACGGCACCAACAGGCACTTCATCCAGATCGAAGGCTTTCCTCGCTTCCTTCAGGGCTTCACGCATATAGTGTTCTTCAGAGAACATCTAAATAAAATATCATACAAAGAACGCAAAGATTTTCCACAAGTTCGCAAAGCCGAACCGGAATTTAAATTGATGTGATACAGATGTTTTTTATACCTTAGCTGTTTGTTTATAACCTGTCTGATGAATATACTCATTTTTTATCTAATCACTTATAATCCATGAAAAAAAACTTGTTAATTTTTACGGTATTATTTGCCTGTCTGTCAGCTTTTTCGCAACTCCCGGCAATATATGATTTAAGAGATGTCAATGGCATCAACTATGTGACTTCCGTCAAAAACCAGCAGGGCGGCACGTGCTGGACACATGGCGCTATGGCCGCTATTGAAGGAAACCTTTTGATGACCGGCGTCTGGTCAGAAGCCGGCGAAACCGGTGAACCGGCACTGGCCGAATATCACCTCGACTGGTGGAATGGTTTTAACCAGCATAATAATGACGATATCGATCCTCCATCCGGCAGCGGGCTGGAAGTCCATATGGGTGGCGATTACATGGTTACTTCGGCATACCTTTCACGGGGCGAAGGCGCTGTGAGAGATATCGACGGCCAGTCGTACAATACCCCGCCTGCCAGGCATGAGGACTTTTATCATTATTATTATCCCAGGGATATTGAATGGTTTATGGTGGGGGATAACCTCGAGAATATCGATATTCTTAAGCAAAGCATTATTGACCATGGGGTTATGGGAACCTGCATGTGCTACGACGGAGCTTTTATCAGCAACTATATACACTATCAACCGCCTTCAAATACCCTGGACCCAAACCACGCGGTGTCGATCATCGGCTGGGATGATAACAAAGTCACCCAGGCTCCACTGCCGGGGGCATGGCTTGTTAAAAACAGCTGGGGAAGCGGTTGGGGTTTCAATGGCTATTTCTGGATCTCCTATTATGACAAACATTGCGGACATCACCCCGAAATGGGGGCGATCACTTTTCTGAATGTAGAGCCTCAGCAATATGACCGTGTCTATTTTCATGACTACCACGGCTTCCGGGATACATTGAATTCATGTGATGGCGTGTTTAACAAATTCATCAGCCAGGGGTCGGAGTCGTTACAGGCAGTTAGTTTCTTTACGGCTGTTGATAATATAGAATTTACCGTGTCGATTTATAATGATTTTGACGGAACGCAACTTCAAAATGAACTCGCTACATTAACTGGTATAATCGAAATCCACGGTTTCCATACGTTTGACCTGGATACTCCTGTTGCTGTTGAGGAAGGGGATGATTTCTATGTTTTTCTTGAATTGTCTGATGGAGGCTATCCTTACGACAGGACATCGGATGTGCCGGTTTTATTAGGAGGTGATTACCGGACTATTGTGGAGTCATCTGCCAGCATCGGGGAGAGTTATTATCTTACCGGTAGTGAATGGCTCGATTTTTATACGTATAATGATCCCTCGGGGTTTTTGAATACGGGTAATTTTTGTGTGAAGGTCCTGGCAGGCATGTCGGGAATGAAAGTATCACCTGATGAAGGTTATTATCCGAATGGTGACATTGGTGGCCCGTTTACTCCGGGAGAAATGACATTTACGGTAGAAAATTTGGGCCCGGATGCGATTGAATACGAGGTCACGGTTGATTCGGCTGCAGAATGGATAACACTGAGCGGAGATTTCCAGGGCACGCTTGCTGCAGGTCAAACGGCAAACGTCATCGTTTCCGTTAATGAAACTGCCGAGGCCTTTCTTGCCGGGGCTTATCCCGCTACGATTTATTTCACCAATATTACCAGCCATACCGGCGATGTTTCCAGGGAGGCAGTTCTTATTATCGGTGAGGGCTCTTTGATATATGAATGGCTGTTCAATGAAGACCCGGGCTGGACTACCGAAGAAGACTGGGGGTTTGGCCAGCCTCAGGGCCAAGGCGGAGAGCACGGATCGGTCGATCCTTCTTCTGGATTTACAGGTGATTTTGTTTACGGATATAACCTCGCTGGAGATTATCCAAACGAGCTGCCCGAGAAGCACCTCACATCCACTGTTATCGATTGTTCCGGGCTTTACGGTGTTCAACTGAAATTCATGCGCTGGCTGGGCGTCGAGTCATCCGATTATGACCACGCTTACTTCAGGGTGAGCAATGATGGTACCAATTGGACTGATATCTGGGCTAACACTTTAGAAATGACTGCCGGATCCTGGGAAGAGGTCATCCTTGACATTTCCGCAGTCGCATCAGACCAGGAAACTGTCTATCTCCGCTGGACAATGGGATCAACCGACGAAGGCTGGATGTATTGTGGCTGGAATATTGACGATGTGCAGATCTTCGGTGTGGAAGACATTGCAATAGGCGTCCTGGAAATGCCACTGAAAAAGACTTTATCGGTCGGAAACTATCCAAACCCGTTCAGTTCGGAGACAATGATTGAATATGAACTGGCAGAGCCTTCTCACGTATCCGTGGCAATTTATGATATCCAGGGAAAGATGGTCACTACACTGGTTAACGGACAACAGACGGTTGGTAAACAAAAAGTTACATGGAACGGGGCGGATCATAACGGCAATAAAATGCCGGGTGGCCTTTATAACTGCATCATTCGAACGAATGACCAGCAATTTAATATAAAGCTTCTGTTGATGAGTGAATAGGATAATTCACCGCGCACCAGCTAGTGGACATGGTCCATGATCAAATCCACATATTCCTCTTCCTCGATGATTTGCTCGATAAAATGGAGCGACTTTCCAGGCTTTTCTTCCGGGGATTGCTAAAGGAGGTAGGGCTGTTGATTTTCAAAAATAAGGGTGCGAAATTAAAATTCTTTCGGGCTTGACCGGGTATATTTTCCGAAAAATCGGATTAATAGATAGTGAGAGCTTTTATTTCTCATAGAGTCTCATTAATCTGTGAGAAATAAAATGCGTGAAATCAGTAGAAAATCTAAGAGATGAAAAACTAAACAACGAGCAATCCCGCCTGCGTGAACCGCTTCCGCAGCAGCCTGTCAATCAATACCAGCCCCAGCACAGCCGCCATGATCATCCAGGTAATACTTGAAAGATTAAGCTCTTTGAAAAATGATGACATGGTTTCAACTAATCCATTGGAAAACAAGTTCATCGATACTTTCTGTATCCCCTCCGAAGAAAATACCCGGTCAAAAAATGGGATATCTACCATAAAGATCACCACGATCATGGCAGCAAGGCCAAGAATGATGGCAATCCAGGTCCCTGTTGATAAAAGTGGTGTATCATCAATAACAGGATTGACTTTAATGCGACTCATCACCTTTTCTGTAAAGTTATCCGGTGCTTTTTCAAGCCCCTTTTGCCGTAACAGTTTCCTGATAGATTCATCTCTTTTATTTTGATTTTCCATGGCTGAATGCTATTAATTAATGCGTAGTACTCTCTTTTTCAATATTTCCTGTAATTCTGAATAAATCCTTTTACGTACCCTGTGCAGCCGGACCTTCACATTGCTTTCCCTCAGTCCGGTCACTTCGCAGATTTCATTGACCGGATGGCTATTCAGGTAGAACAAAGTTACAAGTACCCGGTCAATTTCCGGCAGCTTGTCAAGGATTTTTGTGATGACCTGCTTCTGTTCCTGTTCATCCAATCCTGCAATATCTTCTTCAACTTCTTCCTCGGCGATGACCTCCATTATTTCTTCTTCCAGGTCTAACGTTAATATTTTGTTCTTTCGTATTTTGGTGATGGCTTCATTATAAGCAATACGATAAAGCCAGGTCGGGAAACTGGATTCTTTCCGGAATCCGGCCAGTTTTTGATAGGCTTTCAAAAAGACGTCCTGGGCGACCTCCTCCGCATCTTCACGGTTACGGGTAATGTTCATGGCAATAGTGAAGACAAGATCTTTATACCTGTTCACCAGTGGGGCGAAAGCAGCCGTTTCACCCATCATCACCTGACCTATATAATGATTATCGTCCCGTTTTTCCATCTGTGCATTTGACGGCGAAGTGAAAAGAAGGTTACAAAGTTAGATCGAAATCAAGTTGAATTGTTTTATGTTCTGCGAAAATCTGCGCATTAAATCTGCGATCATCTGCGAGAAACCATTATATGTTTCTCGCAGATTTTCGCAAATTATGGCGCAGATAAACGCAGATATTGTTTTTAATCTTCAAATTCCTTAAAAATGTAACCTCGAATAGAATCCAATCGTCAAATGGTTGAATTAAATAAAAATTCCAGAACTTAACATTTAACACTTAAACCTTAAAACTATGCTTGAGTTAACCCCAATCTTCATCCTGACCATCATTTTTGGCTTTATCTACGCCATCATTTACCTGAACATCCGGAGAAAAGAACGAATGGCCTTACTGGAAAGAGGAGCCGATCCCTCCATCTTCCAGGAACCCAAAACTGAAAAGCAAACCTCACTGCGTTACGGCCTGTTTCTCATCGGCCTGGCAATAGGTATCCTGATGGGAAATGTGCTGGAAGTCAGCACCGAACTCGGCCCCGAAGCCTCCTATTTTTCAATGGTATTCCTTTTCGGAGGAATCGCGCTTGTACTGAGCCACTTTATTGGCAGAAAACTTTAATAATGCTGAATTTTAAATTTTGAATTTGGGTATTAATTAGTCCCTAATTCAAAATTTAGAATTCAACATTCAAAATTAATCACTGCCTGCAGATAGTTTGTAGCTTTCAATTATCTTGTATACAGGTCCTTCCCGCAATAAAGTGCTCTCATAAAGATGAAACTCCCTGACCTGGAACTCTTGCATCCAGGTTTTTTTATGTATATCGATCACCGATTGAAACAAATGTTTGTCGGGGATAAACTTGATCCGTCCGATAGTTAGGTGTGGAACGAAATTCTGCCTTTCATGCTCCCACCCAATGGTTTCCACAGCTTGCAGTAGATCCGTGCCCAGCTCTTTCAATGGTTCTGCCTTCTCAATCCCGAACCAGATCACTTTCGGAGCGTAAGAACTCCCGAAAATTCCTACATTTACTAACTCTGAGGCAAATGGCTTGTGGCCTGAGGCTACTTCCTTCAGCACCCTGCTGATCTCCTGGATGCGTTTTTCTTCCGTCTCGCCGAAGAATTTCAGCGTGATATGAATACTTTCCGGCTTCACCCATGTGATTTGGCAAAACTTCAGCCCGGATTTTAAACTATTGTAGGTTTTCAGGAATTCCGGGGAAGGATGAATCTTTACCGCGACGAAAAGGCGTTTCATAGAGCAGGAATTTTGATGTTAAAGATACGGATTTGTATGTTGTCATTAGGTGGTCATTAGGTGGTCATTTTTTGTGATTAGGGACTCATCTATGAATAATCTGAGAAAATCTGAGTAATCTGTGGTGAAAAGAAGAATCACCGCGGATTACGCAGATTTACAAAGAGTAACATAGATTGATGTTACGATGTAACGAAATCCGAAGTAACTTTGTGATTAAGACATTAGTATAATTTGACTACTTTTGTAGTAAAGTAAATGGATATGGTTTATACCATAAGAATAAAGGACAAAACTAGTAAGGCCAAGAGTATAATAAATATGCTCAAGGCTCTTCAGGAAGATTATGATTTTATCGAGATCTCTGAAGAAATAAAGGACGAAAATGATGATAAAATCCTCAAGGAGTTGGAGATGAGATATAATTCATATCTTAAAAACAAAAAAGGGAAGGAATGGAGTACTCTATTAAAGGAGCTTTGATTAATTATGTTTAAAATAATCATCCTTCCTTTTGCAGAGCAAGACATTAAGGATTCGTTCTTATATTACTCAGAAAAAGAAGAGGGACTTGCTAAACAATTCTTATCAATTATAGATCAAGCATTTCAGATAATTTCTGCAAATCCGTTATCTTTTCCATTTGTAAATAATCCTATCAGAAAATTTGTTATTAAGAATTTTCCTTTTAACGTTTATTACATTGTTGAAGGCGATATTGTTCATATTCTTGCAGTTTTCCACAATAAAAGAAATCCACGGGTTTTGAAATCCAGGAAAAATAAATAATCAAGGATAATTTATGACTTAATGAAACAATTATTAATTCTGCTCACAATATTTTTTTCCTTAAACCTGCTCTTCGCGCAAGACACTTTGCCATTACACTATTCCCTTACCATCACTCAGCAGGAACTATCGAAACACATTTACAGACTTGCTTCAGAAGAATTTGAAGGGCGGTTTACCGGTAGTAAAGGACAGATCAGGGCGGCGCAATATATCATGGATGAATTTAAGGAATATGGTCTGGAAGCCCCCTTGATTTCAGGAAAACAAACTTATACCCAGGATTTCACCCTTGAAAACTGCCGCTGGAAAGATCAGCGTTTACTCGTAAATGGAACCGAATTCAAGGTTGCGCATGATTTTCTTTTCCTGAGCGATCCGGTCGATATCAAAGGAACTTTCCCGGTTATGTTCGCCGGATTTGGCATTGAAGATTCAGCTTATTCCGACTTCGGAAACATTGATGTAAAAGGAAAGATCATGCTTGTTTTCTCCGGGGAACCTAAAAATGAAGAGGGCATCTCTGTTATTTCAGGCAGAAAAGAACAATCAAAGAAAGCTTACTATTTCAGTAAATCTGCTGTAGCTATTAACAAAGGAGCTGCCGGCATCATCATTATTGCCCGCAAGACGTCGGATTTCAAAAAGTTTCTGAAAAACAGGGCATATTACAACCAAAAGCCGAACATTACCTACCCTTTAAATAATGAAGATTCTTTAAAGCACAAGGAGGCATTCTCGGCCTATATGGACCTGAAAACTGCAGCCCGGTTAGTTCATGAAAAGCCGAAGAAACTTTCTAATGCATTAAATGAGATGCAATCAAGCCTTAAAACTTCCGCTGGCCGATTCACGGGCGCCGTCGGGATCGATGCGTCGAGCGATTGTTTTCCGATACAGACAGGAAATGTGGTGGGTATCATTGAGGGTACGGATAAAAAGGCTGAAGCGGTTGTAGTTGTTGCTCACTACGATCATCTTGGAGAGGAAAATGGTAAGATCTATTTTGGGGCCGACGACAATGCTTCCGGAACCGCGGCGGTCATGGAGGTGGCGGAGGCATTTACGCAGGCCGCACACGATGGGTATCGTCCGCGGCGCACTGTGATCTTCCTGGCCGTATCGGGAGAAGAGCTTGGGTTGTACGGGTCG
>Ga0247841_10003476_pt1 | contig 29088 bp, 17 predicted proteins | sample LaCruzMarch2015__2_FD_192410 | JGI IMG/M metagenome (GOLD analysis project Ga0247841, IMG submission 192410) | Freshwater microbial communities from meromictic Lake La Cruz, Castile-La Mancha, Spain - LaCruzMarch2015_18m | ecosystem: Environmental > Aquatic > Freshwater > Lake | place: Spain... | reverse complement strand
GCTTGAGAACGACCTGAAGGGGATTTTTGAAGACCTGGTCGAGACAAAGAAAGACCGTGAATGCGTTAAAACTGATAAAGAGAATTTGATAAGGCAGCTTGGCGATGCTAAGCAGGAGTTTAGCAATAATATATCTAAGCTTAATAAGGAACTCAGCGATTACAAAGAAGAACTGACTAACCTTGGTAATAAACTCAGGGACAGCCTGGACGCAGGGCTGGTAAAAGATAATTCTATCTTGCAGCTTAATCAGGAGCTTATTAACCACAAAGAAGAACTGACTAACCTTGGCAATAAACTCAGGGACAGCCTGGACGCAGGGCTGGCAAAGGATAATTCTATTTCGCAGCTTAAAGCGGAACTGGAAAACTACAAAGAAGAGCTGGCTATCTTGGCAAATAAATTAAAAGAGGCTTTAGAGGTAAGGCTTAAATTAGAGAATGAGTTAAACAGCATATATACTTCGCGGGGCTTCAGGTTTGTTTTGAATCCGTTATGGAAAGCTGCCTGGTTTTTAGGTTTGAGTTTTAAGTATCTAGTTAGGATGGGCATTGATTTTGCCTGGGGTGTGCTCAGCATAGCTTTATCTTTTTTTGCCTTACCCGCAGCCTTACTTTTTATCGGTGAGCGTATTTTTGAGAAACTCCTGGCTAGGCTGTTAGCAGCTTTCAGGAAAGAGAGAGCGTTAGTCCCTTTTGATGAATTGACAATTAGCGTGGTAATTCCCAATTACAATGGTTTGGATTTACTGAAGAAATGCCTTTCTTCTATCTACGCGATAGATAACTTTAAAAATGGCGCTTATGAAGTCCTGGTTGTGGATGATGCCAGCGATGATGATATTTATCAGCGTATTAAGGACGAGTTCCCCAGAGTGCGGGTGATACGCAATAATAAAAATTCAGGGTTTGGCAGGAGTTGTAACCGGGGGGTTAAAGAAGCGAGCGGTGAACTTATCGTGTTATTGAATAATGATATTATGGTCCAGGAAGGTTTTCTGGAGCCGTTAAAGGAGCATTTTAAGAATAGCAACGTATTTGCCGTAGCTCCCAAGCTGTACTATTGGGACAAAAAGACTTTTAACTACGGCATGCAGATGGGCAGGTTTAAGGGTGGATATCTAAGTTTGTGGAACGAGGCCGAGACAAAGAATGGAGATAAGGTTTCTCAAGCTTCTCCTACTATCTTTGCGGTAGGCGGAGCAATGGTCTTTAGAAAGAATGATTTCTTATGGCTGGGAGGATTTGACGATATTTACCGGCCGAACAGCTGGGAAGATATTGATATCTCCTACCGGGCACAGAAGAGAGGCCTTGAAGTGCTGTATGAGCCGAAGAGCCTTTTGTATCACAAGGGCGCGGCCACAGTCAATTATGTAAGGCACAAAGAGATCAAGAACGAACTGTTATTCATGTGGAAAAATATTACCGATGACAGGATGTTGTTAAGCCATTTGTGGCATATGCCGCGTTTTCTTTACCGCGGTAAACATAGCAGCAGGATTTCTTTTGCCAGAGGATATCTTTGGGCGCTGGCTAATCTTTTACCCGCTTTAGGCAACCGGCTAAGGGAAAAGGCGTATCTTAAGGCCAGCGATAAGAAAATATTAAATACCTGCCTGCTTTATTACCGGAATTTTATGCGAAACAATTACAGCCACGCTAGGAAGAAAACCATACTTCTTGTTACTCCTTTTATGCTTTATCCCTATGATTGCGGGGGAAAACTCAGAATGTACAATCTCTACAAGCGCCTGGCAAAAAAATATAACCTTATACTCCTGGCTCTGATTCATAACCCGGATGAGGCTAAGTACGCCGACTCCCTCAAAGATGTATTCTGCCAGGTGCATACAGTCCATACCAAGACGCCTAACCGTGAATTATTGTTCCCCAAGCGCTACAAATTTTCTTATAGCAGCCACCTGATAGAGAAACTGGAAGAGCTGCAGGATAAGATGCCGATAGATGTGGTGCATATAGAATCCAATGAGCTGCTTTACCTGGCAAAATATATAAAATATATCCCGGTGGCATATACCGAACACGATATCAGTATACTTTCTTATAATAATTCTTACTATCAGAAAGAACCTGCCGGTTCTTTATCAGGGTTTGCCGATTACCTGAAGCTTATCTGTTATCACCAGGAAGCTTACCGCGGGGTTGACCGGGTAGTGGTTTTATCCAAGGAAGATAAGGGGATAGTCAGGGCTTTTTCTCCGGATACAGCCTGTGATTTGATTCCTACGGGCGTAGACCTGGAGCATTTCAATTTTGCTAAGAAAACCGGAGAGAAAAAGAGCTTAATTTTTGTCGGGCACTATCCGCATTATCCTAACGAAGAAGCAGTGGTATATTTCTGTAAGCGCATTTTTCCGCTTATAAAAAAGAAGATGCCGGAAGTGGTATTGAAACTGGTGGGTTCGTCTCCTACCAGGGAAGTCCTGAAGTTATCGGAAATCGATGGCGTAGAGGTTGTCGGTACGGTTAGCGACGTAAATCCTTATCTCCAGGAGGCGTCTTGTTTTGTCACGCCGTTTAGAAGGAGCGCGGGCATAAGAGGGAAAGTATTGGAAGCGTTGGCTACCGGTACGCCGGTTGTTTCAACTACTAAAGGAGCCTGTGGTATCAGGGCTCTTCATGGCAGGGAGATTCTGATTGCCGATAATCCCCGGAAATTTGCTAAATGCGTTATTGATGTACTGACGAATGAAGAACTCTATAAAAAGATTGCTGCCGCAGCCAGGAAATTAGCCGAAGACGAATACGATTGGAATAAAATCGCGGGCCAGCTTGATTCTTTCTATCAGGGCATGATGCAGGATGATGGTAAAGATACAATTGAAACTGCGGTTGATGCCGGCAAAGGAGGGGGCTGCGAGAGGCTAAGCCCGGAAGGCGTTTCTCGCGTTGATACTGAGCCGGAGCTTCTTAAGCATAAGGATACTCAGGTAGCGCTTTTGACTGAAGATTATGTCGATTTAAATAAAGATGCCCCTTTAATCAAGGATATCGTTGGGAGAGTGGATAAGATCATAGAAGGGTCTCTTAATGAAATGGCTGGCGGTATTAAGCGCGATACCGGGATAGGCCCTGAAGAGCTGCATATTGAGTTGACTCATTCATGTAACAGCAAGTGTATCACCTGCGATATCTGGGATTACCACCAGAAGAATAATAAAAGCGTTGGCGATGAACTCTCGCTGGATGAAATCGTCAGCTTGATAAAAAATACAAAAAGTTTAAAAGATATTAAAACAGTGATCCTTTCGGGGGGAGAGCCGTTTTTAAGAAATGACCTAGTGGCAATCTCCGGCTTGATCAATAAAGCCATGCCGCAGGCTTCCCTGGGTATACTTACTAATTGTTTGGATAGCGAAAGGGTAATTTCTAAATCAAAAGATATTGCCGGGATATTTAAGCCCGGTTCTTTCTGGATAGGCAGTTCCCTTGATGGTTTAGGCCCGGCCTATGACCAGGTCAGGGGGGTCAAGGGAGGATTTGACCGTTTTGTCAATACTCTCAAGCGGTTCAAGGAAGAATTACCTGGCATTAAATTCAGCGTTACTTTTGTGCTCACTCCTTTTAATTTTGAGCAGTTGCTTCCCTGCTGGGATTTCGCGGACAAATATGGCCTGGATTTCTTCGCGCAATTTGGCGTGCCGAAACAAGGGCGTTCTCAGGAGGTGTTTACCTGGCAGGAGGGTGCCCTTAGAAAAATAGAGGGGGATGTTTTACGGATAATCGAAAAGCTGATAAGCAAAAATTCCAACCTGAAGGATTTCCGGGATTCTCTTTCTGTGGCCCGCGATAAGATTAATATCCTGACCAAGATTTATTATTGGGCGCATTTAGTCAGCTTTCAGCGTTCAAAGAGCAGGTTTTCTCACAGGTGCGACGCCGGCTTCAAGTTTGCCATGTTTGACCCCTATGGAAATATTTTCTTTTGCCCCTTGCTGAAAGAAAAGACTATAGGGAACATAAGAGACGCGGGGCTTGATGAATTATGGTCTTCGCGGGAAGCAGCCGTTGCCAGGAATTTTATTGATACCGGTAAGTGTTCCTGCTGGTTGGTATGCACTGTTTTTCCCATTGTGGATAAAGCATTAACTTTATACGGAGATAAAATAGCCGGAGATTTAGAAGAAGAAAAGCCTGGGCGCGGTTCGCAGCTAGTTTTCTTCGAAGGCAGCCTGGATAAGGAATCAAGTCCTTTGCCGCAAGGCTTGACCTTAGGCACTAATTATAAATGCAATGCCGATTGTATGTTTTGCCTGGGAGGAGAATACAGGGAATTCAGCCTTGATTTATATAAGAAATTTTTTGAGCCGAATCTCGGGATCATGTTGAAGAGCGCCTCGCATGTCAGTTTCTGCGGAATGGGCGAATTGTTGTTGACCCGGGATATAGAAAATTTCCTGGACCACATCAACATGACCCTGGCAGGGCAGAATAAGATCCTGACCACTAACGGCCTGGCGGTCAACGAGAAGGTGATACAAAGGATTATAAAAAGCAAGTACAGCCTGCAAATTTCCCTGCATGCCTCAAACGCTCCTTTACACAGCCATCTGACCGGGATCAAGGGGGGCTTTGATAAGATCATCGGACAGATACAAGACCTGGTTTCGAAAAGAAAAAACAGCCAGTCGCCTTATGTAGTACTAATTTTTCTGGCAAACACCCTGAATATCGAGGACCTTCCGAATTTCGTGGGGTTAGCGGCAAGCCTGGGCGTGGATTGCGTGCAGTGCAATTATTTGACGGTTTTTAATCCCGCGCACCTTAAGTTATCCTGCTTCTTTAAACAGAAGATAACTAATGAGATGTTTGACCTTGCCAGGGAGAAGGCGGATAAATTCAATATCCCTTTAGTTCTGCCTCCTAAATTTTCTGATGACAAAGAAAGCTATTTTAAATTTGCTTGTAAAGAGCCGTGGAGGAATATTTATGTTGATACGGAAGGGGCGGTTCTGCCTTGCTGTTATTCCGGGGAGCATTTCGGAGAACTAAAGGACGCCGATATTTTATCCATCTGGAACAATAATAAATACCGGGAATTAAGGAACGGCCTGGTTTCTAAAAATAATATCGAGATGTGCAAGTATTGTTTAAATAATAACCCCTGCAATGTTAACCTGTTAAATTCGCACGTAAGTTTCCGGCCGGATGTGCGGAAAAAAATATTTGAGGACAAAGCCATAAAGTAATATGAAACTAGCTTTTGTGCAGGCCCCGGCATGGGGAAGAGATTGCCCTCCTTACGCGATGTGCCTTTTAGCTGCCTTGGTGCGCCAAAAAGGCCACCAGGCTTATCTTTTTGACCTTAATAATACTCTTTACCATACAAGCTCCCGGGATTTACGTAGGATGTGGGATGATAAGGATTATTATTCTTATTGGGAAGACAGGGATTCTGTCCTTGCGTTCATGGCGGAAAATAAGAAAACAGTCGATTTCTATATAGATAAAATCCTGGGCACGGGCGCTAAGGTTATAGGTTTTACCGTTCATTTCAGCTCTGCCTGGGCAAGCCTTGAGATAGCCAGGTTGATCAAAGAACGAGATAGGGATTGTTTAATAGTATTCGGGGGGCCGGATTGCTCAAGGCAGCAGAAGGGGGATTTTTATATCCAGCAGGGTTGTGTTGATATTGTTGTCCATGGCGAGGGAGAAGCGCCTTTATGGGAGATAATAGATAATTTCGCCAAGCTGAAAGAAACCAAAAGCCTTAAGGGCTGCCTGGTCTTAAGGGATGGCAAGATTCAAGACGGAGGGTATTCGCCCGGGCCGCAAGACCTTGATGCCTTGCCTTTGCCTGACTATTCAGATTTTAGGGATGAAATAAATTTACGCATGTACAGGGAACCTAACCGCTTGGATATCTCTGATAGCCGTGGATGCACTACTTGCTGTCATTTCTGCAGCGAATGGCAATTCTGGGGAAAGTTCCGTTCTAAATCCGGTAAAAAGATATTCGCGGAAGTCCATAAGCTCGTCCAGGACTTTCCTAAAGTCGACTACTTTTATTTCATCGGTTCACTGATGAACGGCGATATCAAGGCGCTTGAGGAGTTTTGCGATTTAGTAATCGCTAATAAATTAAATATCCGCTGGGCAGGGCAGGCAGTAATACGCCCTGAGATGACCAGGGCGTTTTTGGAAAAGATGAAGCGCGCCGGCTGCAGCTGGATAAGCTATGGTATAGAAAGCGGGTCCCAGCAGGTGTTGGAGAGAATGAATAAAAATTTTTCTCTTGAGGTAGCGGCAAGAGTTATGCGCGATACCAAAGAGGCGGGAATCCCTAACCAGATTAATATCATGTTTGGCCTGCCTACAGAGACGAGTGATGATTTTGGCCAGACACTTGAGTTTTTCCGGAAGAACCGCAAGTATGTAGATACAGTTTTAGCCAGTCAGTCTTTCTGTGTCATAGATAAAGGCACCTATATTTATAATCATCCCCAAGAATTCGGAATCAGGAATCGGGAGCATCATCTTTATTGGGATTCAAATAACGGCGAAAATAATTACCCTGAGAGGCTGCGCCGCTACGAGGAGTTCTGCGGCTTGGCTTTGTCTATGGGTATTCCTGAGACCTCTGGTGTGCTAAAGAATAAACCCGATAAGCAGAGATTGTTAGATGATTACTCCCGCTATTCGGCGTCGCTTAGGCCGGCAGTGAATTTTACGGAGCCTGTTGATTACAGCCTTGTGGAGAGCGGCGAGTTAGCGAAAATCCTGCGGGGCTACGCGGATACGAATTACAAGGATGTTGACCTGCAGAAGATTGTTTCAGATTTCCAGTTTAATGAGAAACAGAAATCGATGTGCCAGGCTCTTTATTCGCACGGTTTATGGCATAAATTATCCAATTATATTGTTGCCGATGTGCAGAAAGCCAGGAAAGAAGAGGTTTTATTCGGGTATCCTTATTGGCTGGTAATCGACCCTTGTAATTACTGTAACTTGAGTTGCCCATTTTGCCCTACAGGGCAGAAGAGAGGGGTGCGCAGCAAAAACCAGTTAAGCCTTAAAGATTTTAAGGCGGTGATCGATAAATTAGGGCCCTATTTGATTCATGTAGATTTGGTGAATTGGGGCGAACCGTTTTTAAACAGCAATGTTTTTGAGATGATCAAGTACGCCAAGCAATATCGCGCGGACGTCAAAATAGATACTAATATGAATCATTTAGATGAGAAAGGGATAGAAACGCTTATTTTATCCGGCTTGGATAAAATCGTGGTATCCATTGACGGCCTAAGCCAGGAGACGTACGGGAAATACAGGGTAGGCGGAGAATTTTCTTTAGCTATGAATAACTTGAAACTTCTAATCAAAAAACGAAAAGAGCTAAAAAGCGCTATGCCTTATATTACCTGGCAGTTCCTTGTTTTCCGGCATAACGAGCACGAAGTAGAAGAGGCGGTAAAGTTGGGCAGGCAGATGGGCGTAGACCATGTGGGGGTGACTAAGGCTTTCATCGGAGATAAAAATTGGATACCGCAGGATGCTAAATACAGTAATTATAAATTGGCAGAGATTAAAGGAGAGTTGACTTATAACCATTTTAAATCAGAATCCAATGTTTTTTGCAACTGGCCCTGGGAAGCCGTAGCGGTTAATTCTAATTCTTGGGTCTCACCTTGTTGTTCGGTCGAAGAAGAAAAGGATGATTTCGGTAATTTCTTAGCACAGCCTTTTGAGGACCTTTGGAACAGCGCTAAATTTCTGGAGGCAAGGAAATATATTAAAGACAAGAAACAGGGCCTTTCTGCCGGCAGTAACATCTGCGTGGGATGCCGCCATCTCGGGCTGATTAATATAGATATTCTTTCTTGCCACTCATTTTTTAAGTCGTTATAGTTTCTTATGAAGATTTTATTAGTTAAGCCTTATTTACCATATCCTTATAGCAGCAGAGAATATATTCATAATAGGATATGGCCCCCTTTATGTTTAGCTAATTGTGCCGCGCTTCTGGAAAGAGAAGGGCATCAGGTAAAAATTTTGGATGCTTGTTTAGAGCGGGTCAAGCCCGATAAAATTGGCCGCCACCTTAAAGGTTACGACAGGGTATTTGTAACAACTTCCTCTCTGGATAGATGGCAGTGCCCTAATACGGACACAAGTATAATTTTTGATTCTATCAGGCATATCAAAAACGTCACAGATGAGGTCTACGTGATGGGTTATCACGGCACTATTAACCCGGAATATGTCCTGGGCCATACGAAGGCAAAGGCAGTAATAAGGGGAGAGCCGGAAAATACGGTTTTAGAGATTTGCAGAAGCAAAGATTTATCCGGGATAAAGGGCATATCTTTTGCTGACAATGGCGGGTTCATCTCGAATCCTGACAGGGAGCCGCTGGATTTGAAAAGTTTGCCTGTTCCGGCTTATCACCTTTTGGACCTTAAGCGGTACTTTTATGAAGTTTTGGGGAGCAATTTCCTATTGTTTGAATTAGGCCGGGGATGCAAATACAGCTGCAAATTCTGTAATAAGGTCATGTATGGGGAAGGCGTCAGATGTAAATCAGAGGCGCAAATCATCAAAGAGGTTTCCACGGCTGTAGAAAAATATAACGTAAAAACAGCTTACTTTATAGATCTAGATTTCCTCACTAACCCGGAAATCGCAGAAAAACTCTGCGAATACCTTATCAAGAAAAAATACGGGCTTAAGTGGACTTGTCAGGCCCGGCCGGACCATTTGAATCCTGAAATCCTAAGCAAAATGAAGAGGGCCGGATGCCGGCTGATCCACCTGGGCATAGAAGCGGGTTCGCAGAAGGATTTAGATTACCTTTCTAAAAATATGGCTATTGAAGATATAGAAAATGCAGTCAAGTTATGCAAAAAAGCCGGTTTAAAGACTTTAGGTTTTTACATTTTTGGCTTACCCGGAGAAGATGACCAGTCCAGGGAGAAAACTTTTAACTTTACAAAAAAACTTAACACCGATTTTGTTTCTTTCCATAAGGTATTTCTCTACGAAGGAAGCAGCATCCATGGGGAGGATTCAGTTTCTGATGGGAAAGCCGATAAATTTATGCGCAAGGGATTGGCTAGGTATTATCTTCGGCCTTCTTATTTATATAGATTGGATTTATTCACTATCTTGGGGGGTTTTAGATTATGGTGGAGCCGCGTAAGAGGTCTATTTCTTGGGTTTTACCCATGTACAATGAAATAGGCTATATCCCGTTAACTATCAATAAGGTCAAAAGGGTACTTTCGGAAAGCGCTTTTGATTACGAAATAATCATAGTTGATGATGCCTCAACCGATGGTTCTGCCGAGAAGTTGGAAGGCCTTTTTTCTGCGGACAAGAATATCAAGATAATAAAAAACGATAGGAATAGGAAATTAGGCTATACCCTTAGAAGAGGATTCTCCCAGGCCGGTAAGGAGATAATTATTTATACAGATTTTGATATGCCTTTTGATTTTTCTGTGATCAATAAAGCAATAGGCCTGATTGACACCTGTGATGTTGTAAGGGGCTACAGGATAGGAGGCAAGACGGGATTCTTAAGGAAGGTTTATACCCGGATATACGAATTTATTATAAGCGCCCTTTTTAAAACAAATATGCGGAATATTAATTTCGCCCTTAAAATATTCAAGCGTTCATTATTAGACCGCATCAAGCTTGAGTCCGATGGTTCGTTTATTGATGCCGAATTGTTGATTAAAAGCCATAAAGCGGGCTATTCCATAAAGGAAATCGGGGTTATTTATAATCCGCGCATATACGGTAAATCAAACCTGTCTTCGGTGGAAGTAATGCTAAAAACGTTGCGGGAGATGTTCCAGTACTATTATTGTAAATGTTAATTAAAATGCAGGGCAAAAAATCAACATGGGTTATTGAGGCGCTGGTTTTAATAGCTATTCTATTACTATATATAACATTAGCGGGCATTGACATAAGGCTCCCAGGCATTGACCAGGATGCGGCTAGTTTTGCTGAATTTACATCTGATATGGCAAATGGCAGGCAGATCAATCTTATGATGGTAGGGCGCGAAGGGCTGCTGGATACGTACATTATTATGCCATTTTTCTGGGTATTTAAAGACCCGGTTTCTGCTGTAAGATACGGTTGTATTTTTATCGGTGCTCTGGGGTTATTTTTATTTTACCTTTTCTGTAAAGATTATTTCAAGAATTATTCCTGGGCTTTGATTGCCACAGCAATACTCGGGACACACTATTCTTTTATTGAAAGCACAAGATGCGCCGGTTGGAGCAACTTTAATGTTTTTTTTCCTTTGATGTGCGCTTTAGTCTTATTTCAATATTGGTACAATAGCCGTAAGCTGTTTGCTTTTTACGCCGGCATCATTTTTTTAGGTATTTCTATCGGCACCAGGATACACGCAATATGGATCATAAATTCATTGATTATCTGTTTTATCTTTCTAAAGATATACAAGAAGATCACCCCAAAATCAAAAATGGCGAAGATATTTCTTATAAGCCTGGTTTTTTTCGCAATAGGGGCATGGAACCTGGTAATCTATAATATCACGGGGAATTTAACCATTCAGTTATCGATGGCAGAGATTAAAAAATGCTTTTTTTTGAACCGCGATTATTTCGGTACTTTCAGCAATATCGCGGGAGATTTGCTCAATAATCCGGTGAGGGCGCATATCTTTGCAGATTTATTGGAAGGGACATGCCGGAATCTAGTTTTTGTGCTGAATGGGTGGCTGCTTATGAGCTGGACAGGCGGGATGAGTTATTTACTGGATAATAAGTTTTTGATTTATCCGTTATTCGCGATACTATGCGATTTTTGCCTGGTCCTTATTTTCTTGCCGTATTTTTTTAAAAAAAATAGTTCCATATTCCCCATTAAAAAGGCGCTATTTATCGTCATAATATGTGTCGGCGGAGTACTGCAGTCTTTGATTACGCCTCAAGACTATGCCAGCTACCAGCTTTATATACTTATACCTTTTTTTACCTTGTTAATAACCACTACTTTGATGTTTTACCACCGGGTTTTTACTAAAAATAGATTTGTAAATATTGTTATCGGCATCGTGATTTCTTTAATAATAGGGCAGCAATTACTATTTTGCTATTCGGCTAAAATGTACTATAGGTTGAGCGGAGGTTTTGGAACGCATAGCGATGCAATATACAGGTTAACAGAATGGATAGGAGAGAACAAAAATTTTAGATACGTAGCGGTAAATTGGGGGTATAGCGCTCCGATCAACTTATTAACAAAAGGGCAAACTGTGCCGCTTGATTTTCAACAGCATTTTGATGTATTTAACAAGGGGAAAATCAAGGAGAATCTTGATCTTATAAGAAAGAAATGGCAGCCTGTATTTTTAGATAAAAATGCTTTATATATTTTAGCTTATTACAGGCGTAATGATATAGAGACCCTCATGTTTAGTAAGCTAGTAGGGGAATTAGGCCTGAGGCAGAAACTGGTCAAGAGTTTCTATACCAGAGACAGCAGGTTGACCTATGAAATTTATAGTTTATATAATTAAAGGGAGCAGGCATTAAGAATGAAAATCGCACTTATTCAATGCCCGGTTTGGGGGACATATGATCCGCCTGTAGGCTTGGCGCAATTATCAGGCTGCCTGAAACAGGCCGGCCATCAAGCGGCTGTGTTTGATATCAATATTAAGCTTTACCGCCAGCGTTCGGAAAATTACAAGAATATCTGGGCATGGGAACAGTGCGGGTTTTGGTATGATAACCAGAGCGTGAATAAATTTTTTGAAGATAATAGAGCCAGCATGGAGGAGCAAATAAGCAGGATCACCGCTTCAGGCGCTAAAGTTGTATGTTTTTCAGTCAATGCTGCGTCTAAGTTATCCAGCCTTAAACTGGCTGGGATGATAAAAGAGGTTGAAAAAGGGGTAATTATTATTTTCGGGGGCCCTTTATTTTTTGAGAAAAGGTTCATCGCTGAAATCCTGGATACAGGAGTAGTGGATTTTGCCGTGCCGGGAGAAGGCGAAGGTGTTCTAATAGGCCTTGTCCGCGCGTTAGAAGCGGAAGAGGATATCTTTTCCTGCCGGGGAGTTTATCTCAGGCGCGATGGCCGGCTGATTAATACCGGAGAGAATGATTCACGGGTAGACCTGGATGCTTTGCCTTTTATGGACTTTAGCGGACTGCCTTTGTCAGATTATGACGATACTAAGCATATTGCCTTTATGGCCAGCCGGGGTTGCGTTCAGAGGTGCGCTTTCTGTAGTTCGCGCGCCTTTTGGCCGGGTTACCGGGCAATGAGCGGAGAGAGGATATTCAAGGAAATCGAATTCCATATTGAGAACTTGCGTAAAATAAACCCGGATTTAAGCCATGTAGATTTTTTGGACCTTGTTTTAAACGGGAACATGAAGTCCCTGGCCGGATTTTGCGATTCGGTGATAAAGTCAAAGCTGAATTTTTTCTGGACGGCGAATATGATCATCCGGCCGGAAATGAATTCCGCGGTCATAGAAAAGCTTAGAAAATCCGGCTGTGAACACATCATATTTGGGATTGAGTCTGGCTCACAAAGGGTATTGGGCTTGATGAATAAGAATTACCGCATAGAAGACGCGGACAGGATAATTAAAGGATTACATAAGGCCGGTATCAAAGTGACGGCAAACTTTATGTTCGGTTTCCCCGGAGAAACAGAAGAAGATTTTAAAGAGACATTGGGATTCATAAAAAGAAACGCAAAATTCCTGGATAGGGCTTATCCTTCAAGGACCTATTGCGCTATCGAGGAGTTTAGCTATTTGGCTATGCATCAATCCGAGTTCGACATAAAAAAAGATTCTCCTAATCATTTATACTGGGAGTCTAATGACGGAAAGAATACCTACCCGGAGAGGCTTAAGAGGTGCGAGGATTTTTGCGCCCTGGCTTCTTCTTTGGGAGTGGAGGTAGGAAGCGGCGTCCAGACTTCAGTTGAGTTGGACCGCTATTTCAACCTGGGATATTATTATGAAGCCAAGGGCGATACCGAGAAGGCGTTGAATTGTTTCCTGAAATACCGCGAGATCGATCCCGATAATGAGGCCATTGCCAATAAGATCAAAAATTATTCGATAGGAGCCGCGCGTTGAAACGTTTTACCTGGAATATTCATTATGCCTGTAATTACCGCTGCCCTTATTGTTTTTTTGAAGGCAGATGGGTGGAATATAAAAAGAGGAATGTTTATTTTTCGGTGGATCAATGGATGGGGTATTGGAATAAGATTTATGATGAGTACGGCCGTTGCTATATGCTTATTACCGGAGGAGAGCCTTTTATCTACCCGAATTTTATAGACCTGATGGAAAAACTTTCGGCAATCCACTACCCGATAAATATCTCTACCAATGCTTCCGGTGATTTGAGTTCATTTGTCAGTAGGATTGACCCGGAGCGGGTTTCGCTATCGGTCAGTTTTCAACCGCATTTTGAAAATTTAAAATCGTTCTTGGAAAAAGTCGTCTTCTTGAAGAAAAACCGTTTTGGGGGTTGCATAAATTTTGTGGCATATCCTGCTTTTCTTAAAGATATAGGGCATTACCTGAAAGAATTTGAAACTATCGGTGAAAAATTAAAAGTCATCCCTTTCTGGGGGAAATACCAGGATAAGGAGTATCCTTTTGCTTATACCTCCGCTGAAAAAGAACTGGTCGGTATTGATGATTCCTGGTTTAACAAGGTAAGAAAGAAAGGGTCAATCTGCCCTGCCGGCCATAATTCGGCTTTGATTTTTCCTGACGGTAAGGTAGCCAGGTGCGGGCAGATCGGCGAAAGCATGCTCATCGGTAATTTTTTTGATACACAGTTTAAGCTGTTGGATAAAGAATTGCCTTGCGAAGCGGAATTCTGCCCTTGCGATGAAAACAAATTGTTCGGTGAGTAAAAATATATGAATAACTCTCAGCTTAATGACCAGGAATTCAGGGAGGGAAAGACGGTATTAAAATCTTCTCCTAAGACCATTTTTATTCAGGCCGCAGGGCCTTGTAATTCCAACTGCGCTTTTTGCTCTCGCGGCCCGGAATACGAAATGTTTAATCTTTCGGCGCACCGGCAGCGTTTTGAAAAGAGCCTTTATTCTTACATCGCTAAAGCGGAGACCCTGGCCCTGACCGGCTCAGGAGAATTCTTGCAGTTGCCGGAAGCGAAAGATATACTTGATTTTTTTGATGAGATGTCTCCCGATACGGAGAAATTTTTTGCCACTAATGGATCATCTTTATTACCCGAAATATGCGAAAAGATTGTTTCCGGCAGGAGCAGGTATACTATCCATGTTTCTCTGCACGCGAGTAATCCTGTTTTACACAGGACAGTTACCCGCAGCGATAATTTTGACAGGATTTTAAAACAGGTCAGCCATTTGATTAAACTGGCAAAGGATGGGGGCAAGGTAAGGATAAATTTAATCTTTGTCGCCACAACGCTAAATATTGAAGATCTGCCTGATTTCGTTAGTTTGGCCGCTCAGCTGCGTGCCGATAAGGTAGTCTGTTATTATAACTATATCTATATCCCGGCGCAAAAATATCTTTCTTGTTTCTTTAAGCAGGGAATGACCAATAGGATGCTTGATGAAGCTGAGGCTCTTTCAAAGAAGTTGAATATACAATTGGACCTGCCTCCCAGGTTCGGGCAGAAGAATTACTCTATGTCAGATGTCTGCCGGGAGCCTTTCAGCCAGATAATGTTTAATTCCGAAGGCCATGCCTTGCCTTGTGATGCCTCTGAGGATTGCCATGAAGTGCTTTCGGACAGTAAAGACTTTTTTGAAATATGGAACAGCGCTTATTATCAAAGATTAAGGAAATCATTGATTGACGGCAGTTGTTCATGTTTTAAGCATTGCTTAAGGGCTAATCCTGCCTGCGTGAATAGTTTTAACGCCCATGTAATCCATAGAGGAAGAAAAAGTGGGGAAGAAATAGATGAATTATGGGGAGATAATTTTTGATGGAAAAGCAAAAAATAAAATTCGCTTGGGATATTCATTATAAGTGTAATTTCCGCTGCCCCTACTGTTGGTTTTATAAAGAATGGGCAAGGTTAGCCGGCCGCAGCCTTTCTCTAAAGCCTGATGAATGGATGGTGCATTGGAAAAGGATCTATGACAAATACGGAGAAGTAAAAATAGAAATAGTAGGGGGAGAGCCGTTTATCTACCCTGATTTTATTGAACTGGTAAAAAAGCTTTCTTCCATGCATCAGATAAAGGTAACTACTAATCTTTCCGGCAACATTGAGCATTTTGTCCGGGAAATTGACCCCCAGAGGGTAGAGCTCGATTTAAATTTCCATGTTCTTTTTATTGACCTTGAGACAGTAATCAGAAAAACATTGCTCCTAAAAAAGGCGGGGTTTAAGGCGGGGATATGTTATCTTGCCTATCCGCCCCAGATGCATAAAATTACTTTCCTTAAGGACAGGTTTCACCGGGAAGGCATAAACTTTGCCTTGGCCGCATTTTGGGGAGAGTATGGCGGCAGGAAATACCCCGAGGCTTACAGCGAAGAGGAGAGGGAATTGATTCGGCCGTTTTTGGGAGACATTGGCAGGGTCGATTATCATCTGGACGCAAAGAGCCCCAGGGGCAGGTTGTGTAATGCCGGTTACAGCTACGCGGATATACAGGCAGACGGAAATGTAGTCAGATGTTCCGGGCTAAGCGATAAGTCAATCGGTAATATCACCGATGAGCAATTCCGGCTTTTAGAAGGGCCTTCTCTTTGCCAGGCAGAGAGTTGCTCTTCCAATGAATATAATAATCTTGTCACTGAAACTTGCGGCAGCTGATTAATTTCAGAGGGCTCAATGGAAAAAGAATGCTACACCGAAGAATTCATCAATAATAAGCAGCTGAATGAAAGCGAGATTGCCAATGGTAAAATCGTGCTTGATTCCCTGCCCAGGATTTTGATGATGGTTTTGACAACCAGATGCAATTTGGAATGCATCATGTGCTCGCGGGGAAATCCAAGGAGAGACTTGACTATTGCTTCCGAAAAAGTTAAGCAGATAGCAACCCTTTTTCCTTACCTGGAAGCTATTGATTGGCAGGGAGGAGAAGTATTTTTAGTGGATTATTTCAAAGATTTATTCATAGAAGCAAGCAGATTCCCTAATATTGACCAGAGTATTGTTACCAATGGCCTGTTGATTAATGACGAATGGCTGGATGTTTTAATCAATTCCAGGGTAAACCTGACATTTTCAATTGATTCAGTAGAAAAGAAAACTTACGAATATATAAGGCGAGGGGCAAGGTTTGAGGCTTTGTTGGATAATCTTAAGGCCTTGCGCGCTGTCAATATAAAGAATAATAATCCCATCCAATTGCATCTTAACGCCGTAGTCATGCGTTCTAATTACAAAGAGCTTTATTTGTTCCCCGGGTTTTGCCAAGATTACGGGATCAAACATCTGCGTTTTGATTTTTTACGGCCGGATGTGGCTAAGGATGAAGATGTCCTGATAAAATCCGATGCAGACGCTGTGGAATATCTAAATAATATATTGCCCAAGATAGAAGATGAGTGCAGCAAGTCGGGGATCTGGTTTGAATATACGCTCAGGCCTTTTTTGGCAAGTACAAACGTTTTATCGGGAGGCCCGGCCGCCAAGAAGCAGCCAGTCAGGTGCAAGCTTCCCTGGAAGAAAATATTCATCGATGCTTCCAGAGATGGGGCTGCCAGGCCTGATTGCCTCTGTGAACATAGCATAGGGAATATAAACACTGATTCAATAGAAGAAATCTGGAACAGCAAAGTTATGCAGTCATATCGCCAGAGATTAGTCGATGGCAATATACATGACTGGTGCTCCAGGGCATGCATCAGCCATGCCGTGGATACTTATCAGCTGGAGGGCGGGAATTATTAAGATGGTTGAATCTTCAGGCAGCACTGATAATTATATAAATATTTATGAATCGGCTTTGGAGGAGTGGGGAAAACAAAGCTTTGACCGGAGTATTGAATTGTTTGGGGAGTCTTTAAAGGTTGCCGAAATAAAAGGCGATAAATTCTTCGCTAACAAAGCGCTTAATGAAATAGAAATAAGGCAGGAAAAAACTTATCTTAATTCTTTGCCCAGGGTAATCCATGTGACATTGACCGGCCGTTGTAATATGAGGTGCCCGTTTTGCTACCTGGACCGCTATCAAGACAACAAAGATATGCCCGGGGAACATTGCCGTGAGATAATCAAACTTTTTCCTTATCTGCAGCATCTTACCTGGCAGGGAGGGGAGGCATTTCTTCATCCGGCTTTTAAGGAGATGATCCTGGAGTCAATAAATTTTCCTAATATTGAGCAGACACTCCTGACTAACGGTTTATTCTTAGATGATAAATGGCTGGATTTGTTTCAGAAGATACCTAAGTTTACCATTGTAATATCATTGGAAAGCATAGAAAAGGAAACCTATGAAGGATTGCGTAAGGGCGGAAGTTTCGAAAAGCTGATTTCCAACATCCGCTTGATTAATTCTTTGGGAGAGAAAAATAATCACAGGTTTAATCTTTTGTTGAACATCATCCTGATGAAGAGGAACTACCAGGAAACAGAAAAGATGATAGACTTTGCCATTGAAAATAAATTTAACCATGTAATGCTGACGTCCCTTTATGGTAACGGTTCGGAATTTTATAACCAGGAATATTTATCTCCGGATGAAAGCCGGATAAGGGAATATTTTTCCGCGCTTATGCCTGGGATAACCGAAAAAGCAAAACAAAATAACCTTTATCTGGATGACAGGTTTACCGGCACGGGAAAGGCTGAAGCCCCGGCAGCCGGGCAGGGAGCAATATGTTTTTCCCCCTGGCAGCAGCTTTTTATTGAGAGCACCGGAGAGGTGAAGAGTTATTGCAGCTGCGTCCACGCATTAGGAAATTTAAAAAATAATTCCATAAATGATATCTGGAACGGTGAAAAAATAATCGGATTAAGGAAAAATATTATAGGCCGCGATTACAGCTTATGCAACCCAGCCTGCGTTGAAGGCCTGCTTGACCAGAATAATCTTAAATTAATATACAGGAGGAATAAGGATGGAAAATGTTGCGCTGGATAATGCCAGGCTGGACAGAAGATTAATCCCTCCGAACAAGGTATTTTTCTCCTGGTACATAAATAACGAATGTAATTATAAGTGTAGTTTTTGCTGCCCCCAGGATATAAAGACTGCCCCGGTAAGCCTGGATAGGTGGATAGAGATCTGGGATGGGATATACGACAGGTATGGCGAATGCCACATACATATCAGCGGAGGTGAACCTTTTATCTATCCGAATTTTATAAAATTGATCGTTTATTTGTCAAAAAAACATACTTTAGAGTTTTCTACCAATCTTTCCTGCGATGTGCAGCCGTTCATTGATAATATCAGCCCGAAGAGGGCGCGTTTGGGGGGGAGTTTTCACCCTGAAAATGGAAATTTTGAGGAATTTTTAAAAAGGGTCACGCTTTTGAAAAAGAGCGGGTTTGATGTTTGGGTAAATTACGTGGCTTATCCTCCGCACTTAAAAGATATGGCTGGATATAAGAAGGCGGTTGAGCAATCGCTGCCTGGGGTGTTATTCGCAATCCAGCCTTTTGGCGGAAAATATGATGGCAGGGATTACCCACAGGGTTATACCGATGAAGAAAAGAAGCTCATGAATTTTGGAGATAACAGCGAAGTGAATAAAGAGACTATAGATTGGAGAACGGATGGGGCCAAGAGCGTTGTAAAAGGCAAGCTATGCCGGATGGGGCAGATGTATGCCAGGATATACCCCAATGCCGATGTCTTGCGTTGTTGCGGCAACGGGGCGTCAAAACTAGGGAACTTATTAGATAACTCCTTTAAACTATCGGATAAGCCGCTTCCTTGCGAATGCGATAACTGCCCTTGCTGGAAATGCATGCTCGCGGGTAAGGAAGATTACTGGAGTAAATACTGGATCAGCCCGGAGAAATTTATTATTTAAGTATTATGAAAGAGACAAAACCTTCTTGCGTTTATTTTACCTGGGATATTCATTATGCCTGCGATTATCATTGCACGTACTGTTTCCTGCATTTTGAAAAGGATACTGCCGCTATCAAGGCGATTTATCTAAAGCCCCAGGAGTGGGTTGATATCTGGCAGGGTGTTTACGAAAAATACGGGCCCTGCCATATCCATGTGACCGGCGGAGAGCCGTTTACTTACCCCGGCTTCATTGACTTGGTCTCTGAATTATCAAAAATACATACTTTTGAATTCTCTACTAATTTTTCTTTTGATGTAGATAAATTTACGGCAAAGATCAGGCCGGACAGGGTGAAACTGAGCCCAAGTTTTCATCCCGAGTTTGTAAGCGCGGATGTCTTTATAAGTAAGTACCTGGACCTTAAAGATAAGGGTTATTTATTGGGGGTGGTAACAGTGGTGGGGTATCCGCCTCTTTTAGAAGAGCTGGTTAAATACCGGCAGATATTTTATAAAGCAGGGATAGAGTTAATCGTCTACCCTTACCGGGGGCCATATCAAAACAGGACGCTGCCTAAAGAATATAATAAACAAGAAAAGGAACTGCTGGCGTTGATGGGGGCGGAAAAAAAGGTCAGTAAAGAACTAATGGATTCATATACTTTGGCCGGTGAGTCAAATGAAAATCCATCTTTGCGGCAGCCTCAGGAGAAGGTGTGCGGAATGGGTTCAAGATACGCCAAGATTTTACCTGACGGCGAAGCTTTCAGGTGCTGCGCGGCAGTCTGGAATCCCGGGAAAACCTGGGAAAACTGGGGAGGCTTGGGTAATATTACCAATAGGACTTTTGCCTTATTGGATAGCCCGAAGCCGTGCACCCACAGCGCTGACTGCGTTTGCTATAAAGCAATGATTGTAGGGGAGGAAAAGGATTGGCAAAGGCACTGGAAAAACGTAAAGAGGGTCCTTGAATATGCAGAAGAGGAAAAAGTCCTCAATAGCGCCAAGGCATTCCGTGACCAGGCAAAGTTAGACCAGGCAGCGCAGGAATTAAAATCATTCTTGTCAAAACGTAATAGCATCAAGGCTTCTACTCTTTTAGGTGAAATTTACATGAGCAAAAAAGAGTTTACTGCCGCCGAAAAGACCTTGCAGGAGGCGCTTAAAGAAAATGAAGAGCCCGGATGCCTGGCTTGGATATACCGCTGCCTGGGAAGGCTGTCTTCGGATATAGCGGAATACGGAGACTGCGGTAATCTTTCCGAAAGAAAAAAGATTGCTGCTTCAGGCCTGGCCTATCTGGATAAAGCCATATCATTTGCTGAAGAGAATGACAGCTACCAGGATAAAATCTGGTCTATCTATGAAAAAGCCCGGGTTTATTATCTGGAGAAAGACTACGGGCTGGCAAGAGAGAATATCGACATATTGTTGGGTTATGAGCCGCAAAATAATCATTTTAAAAAGCTGTTTGAAAAGATTGAGGCTTTGAAATGAAAATCGCTTTAGTCCTGGCACCCTGGTATAGGAGAGAGAGCCCTTCTCCTGAATTAGTCATGGCCGCCTCAGTATTAAGAAAAGAAGGCCATCAAGTCACGGTATATGATATTAACAATGCCATATTTAACGATAGTTTCCTGCTTCGTAAATACTGGAAATATTTTTTGCTGGACGCGCCGGAAGAAGCCAGGAATGATTTCTTTTCTGAAGCGGGAGGTATCCTTAGCCAATATGCCGAAAAGATTTTATCGGGAAATCCCGAGGCAGTAATCTTTAAAATTACCGGAAAGACATTTCCTAACTCAGAACGCCTGGCAAAGCTTATAAAAGAAAAAGATCAGGGAAAGTTAATTATTTTTTCCGGGGCTTTAGTTTCTAACCAGGAAGATGTTGATTCTTTTGTTAACGGCCAGGATAGCCTGCCTGCGGATTACCTTATCTGCGGGGAAGACGAAGTGGCCTTGCCTGAGTTGGTTAAATGTCTAAGCAGTAAATCTTCATTAACTCTTAAACGCAGAGGCAAAATTATTGATTGCATGATGGGGCCGATACAGGAGAACCTGGATCTTTTGCCGTTTTACGATTTTTCGGACTACGATTTGAATACATATAAATTCCCTGACAGGCTGGAGATGTTTATAAGCAGGGGATGTCCCTGGCGCTGCGCTTTTTGCATAGACTGGCTCACCGAAAAAAAATTCCGTATGATGAGCGGGAAAAGAATCGCAGAAGAACTGCAGTTTCAAGCCAGAAAATACAGGATAAAACATTTCCGTTTCTGCGATAAGACCATAAACGGCGATATTGCGGCAATGGGGGAGTTTTGTGATTCAATGCTGGGGATTTATAAAGATAATTTTCCTCTAATGGAGTGGTCCGGCGATGCTATGATCAGGCCTGAAATGACAAGGGAGATGATTTTTAAGATGTATGCGGCAGGGTGCCGGGGCTTAGGATATGGCTTGGAAAGCGGCTCGGATAAAGTTTTAAAAGACATAGGGAAAAAATTTACTTCTGCCCTTGCCAGCGATGTGGTTAGAAATACCCACGAAGCCCGTATCTTTACTTCAATAAACGTCATGGTCGGTTTTCCTACGGAGACAACGGTTGACTTTGAGCAGACCCTGGATTTTATAGATAAGAATAAAAGCTTTATTGATGAGATCCGCTTAACTTTTATCGGATGCCGGATTTACAAACAGTCCATTTTACACAACCAACCCGATAAATTTAATCTCTCTGATGTGGATACTGACTTTTGGGCTACCCGGGATGGAGTGAATACCTACGGCGAAAGAGTAAAAAGGTACGAATTTATCTGCCAGCATATTTTAGATCTAGGAATCAATTTGAGGGTAAACAGCCGTACAACCAAGAAAGTGGTTAAGGCCGCTTAAAATGAGAGAAGCTGAACCAAAATATACTTTTGGCTGGGATTTATGTTATACCTGTAACTACCGCTGCCCTTATTGCGGAGTGTGGGAGAAGAAATCCAGCCAGGATCTGCTTATCAATGCCAAAGAATGGCTTGTTATATGGGAACGGATATTCGAACGTTACGGCAGCTGCCGCATATATATGTCAGGAGGGGAGCCGGGTACATACCCTTATTTTTATGATCTGGTGAAAGAATTGACCAAGAAACATCTTGTGGATATATGTACTAATTTATCCTGGGATACCGGAAAGATCATACCCGGCGTTCCCACGGAAAATTTAAAGATTTCGGCAACCTTTCATCCGAGTTTTGCCGACTTTGAAGATTTTTTTAAGAAGGTTACGAAAATAAAGGAATACTTGTCAAATTCCCAGATTTTCTATGTAGCATATTCGGCTCAAATAAAAGAGATGCCGCAGCGCAGCGATAGATTGAAGGAGCAGGGGATCAACCTTATACCTTTACCCTTAAGAGGCAACCAGGAAGTGCTGAATACCGAGGAAGAGAAAAAAATAATAGAAGAGGTTACCCCTTATTCGGGAGAAAAAAAAGAATACCAGCTGCAGAGGATTTCGCCAAAAGGAAAACTCTGCCGCGCCGGCCAGCATTACGCGGTAATAAGGGCTAATGGCGCAGTTGACCGCTGCAGCCAATATCAGGATTGCGGAGTGGGCAGCGTTTTGGATAAGGACTTCAAGCTTTTTGATCAAGCTTTGCCTTGCCAGAAAGCGTATTGCCCTATTGAATCACAATGGATAATAAATTGATGGATAAAGAAAATTACCAGTTACGGTTTGCCAGGGAGGCCGCGCCTTACCGGGTCTTTGCCACCTGGAATATCCACTACGCCTGTAACTATAAATGCGCTTACTGTCATGCCCCGAAGCCGGAAGATAAAGATGCCAGAAAAGCGGTTTACCTGAAAAGCGATGCCTGGCTTAAGATATGGGAGAGAAATTACCAGCGTTATGGTACCTGGGAGATACTTATAAGCGGCGGCGAACCTTTTGCTTATCCTGATTTTATGGATTTGATCATCGGGCTTTCAAAGATCCATCTGGTGGGAGTCTGTACAAACCTGGAATGGGATGCAGCCGGTTTTGTAAAACGCGCCAGCCCGGAGAGGATAAGAATAGAAACCAGTTTCCATCCTGAATCCGCGACTTTAGAAAAATTTACCGAGAGGTTAAAGATATTAAAAAAGAGCGGTTTTAATCCTACGGTAAACTTTGTGCCCTGGCCTCCTTTATTGACCAGGATGGAAGAAATAAAAGAGGGTATAGAGAAGACCGGCTGCCAGCTTACCCTGCAGCCTTTTATCGGCCAATTTGAAGGCAGGTCATATCCTCAGGGATATACGGAAAAAGAAAGGGAGTACTTCGGTATTTTTAGCGATGATTGCAACCTGAAAACCCTGGATTTTAAAACTACTAAAGCCTCGGATTCCACCAAAGGCAAGCTTTGCCGGATGGGGCAGAATTATTGCTATATTCATCCTGATGGTAGCGTATCCAGGTGCTGTCGCGACCATAGTATTTCGCTTGGCAATATTATTGACGATACTTTCAGGCTATGGGACGAACCGTCTGAATGCCGGGCGGATAATTGTAACTGTTGGAGGTGTATGCTCGCGGGCAATGAAAACTCCTGGCTGAAGAACTGGGGCAGGGCCGAGATAACCGAATTAGCCATAAGTAAGTATGATAAGGCTGACTTTAAGATAGCCTTGATCCAGGCGCCGGCCTGGGGCATCTATGAGCCACCGGTAGCCTTGGCGCAGCTTTCCAGCTGCCTGAAGAAAGCCAATTATGAGGTTTCGGTTTTTGACTTTAATATTGAGTTTTATAACAGGCGCAAGGATGAATACAATACTGCCTGGGCGATAGAGCAGAGCGCTTTTTGGGCAAATAAGGATAATGTCAGAAAATTTTTTAATGATAATCCTGAATTGATAGAAGAGTATGTGACTAAGATTGTTGAGCTAAAGCCGGGTTTAATCGGTTTTTCGGTAAATGTTTGTTCTTTGCCTGCGACCATAGAATTGGCAGAGAGGATCAAGCAGAAAATCCCCCAGGCAAAGATTTCTCTTGGCGGAGCGATGTTCTTTGTGCCTTGCGACATTGAAGGCATATTTAAGAATGATTGTATAGATATTATTGTAGAGGCAGAGGCTGAAGAAACATTTTGTGAGTTATCCGGATTGATAAGAGAGGGAAAAGACCTCTCTTGCTGCAAGGGGATATATTTTAAAAGAGATGGCAAGATAATCAAGACCGAAACCAGGCCGTTGATAAAGAACCTGGACGCCTTGCCGTTTTTAGACTTAACCAGTTTTCTTCTGGATCGATATGACCCGCCCGGCCATCTTGGCAGGCATATCTCGTTTATGACCAGCAGGGGATGTATCATGAATTGCGCCTATTGCGGGCCTAAGGCGTACTGGAAGGGTTTTCGTTTTATGAGCGGCAGAAGAATATACGATGAAGTAAAATATCATATTCAAAATCATCCTGATATAGAGCATATAGAGTTTTTGGACCTGGAATTAAACGGAAATATCAAGGCCTTAACTGAATTTTGCGATTTAATGATTGATCAGCCGCCCAAACCGGGCATACATTGGCATGCTAATATCGTAATCAGGCCGGAAATGGACAAGGAACTATTACTAAAAATGAAACAGGCTGGCTGTCAGCATGTTTCGGTGGGCATTGAAACCGGTTCGCAGCGGGTCTTAGATTTAATGCACAAGAAATACAAGATAGAAGACGCGGATAGGGTGCTTAAATATACCCGGGAAGCAGGGATCCATGTGACCACGAATTTTATGTTTGGTTTCCCCCATGAGACGGAAGCTGATTTTGATTTGACCCTTGAATTTTTAAGGCGTAATGCTTCGGTTATCGGCACTGTATATCCCAGCAGGTCATTTTTCACTATAGAGCCTCACAGTTATATTGATTCGAATATGGCTGAATTCGGCATAGTGCCTAATGACCATAATAATCTTTATTGGGAGTCGGATGACGGCAAGAATAATTATCCCGAACGCCTGAAGCGCTGCGAAGAGTTTTCCAGGCTGGCATTGGAATTAGGGGTTTCTATAGGATTGGGCTTACAGACATCATTGGAGCAGGACCGCTACTATAGCCTTGGTTTTTATTATGAGTCTAAAAAAGATTTTAAGAAGACCAGGGATTGTTTTGAAGAATATCTTAAGTTTGACCCTAAGAATATAGTGATAACGAAAAAGCTGAAAGAGCTTCCCGGGGTTGTGGCCGAAACACAAGTTTTACCTCATCATAATGGCCAGGTTTCTTTTAACTGGGATATAACTCCGGTATGCAACTACCGCTGCCCTTATTGCTGGTTTTATGGCAAGTGGGTAGAAATGAAGAAGCAAGACTTGAATATTCCGGTAGCTGAGTTGGAAAGTTTCTGGATGGGTATGCATAAAAGATATGGTCAGATTAAAATTGCGATCACCGGAGGCGAGCCGTTCTTATATCCCGGCTTCATTGATTTAATCAGCGCGCTGGCGAAACAGCATAAAATAGAGGTTGTCACTAATCTTTCCTGGGCGGTAAAAACGCTAGCGGAGCGTATTCATCCCGGGAATATAATAATCCATCCTTCTTTTCATCCGCTTTTTGCCGATTTTGAGGAGTTTATAGATAAGCTTATTTTATTGAAGGATCATGGGCTAGCTGAAAATCCTTCTTATGTTGCCTGGCCGCCTCAGGTCGAAGCCATAAAATATTACGCCTGCAAATTTAAAAAATGCGGGGTGGAGATGTTCGTCCAGCCATTCTTTGGAGAGTATAAAGGGGTGAAATATCCCGAAGGGTATACTGATGAAGAGAGGAAGATGATTATGCCTTACCTTGGCCAGCGTGGAGGAAAACCATTCCAGACCGAAGCAATCCGTACCAAGGGAAAACTTTGTTATGCCGGATGTTCTTACGGAGTAATCCATTCTGACGGCGAAGTTTTAAGGTGCGGAGGAATGCATTCCCAGGACGCTAAAGTAGGCAATATCCTTGACAAAAATTTCAATTTGCTTAAAGAAGCCCGGCCTTGCACTTCAGAAATATGTCCGTGTAATGAATGGGCAATCTTATTAAAGAAAGAGGAATAAGGAGGAAAATTCAGAATGATGAAGCTGTTGAGAAAAATAGGCAAGGTTTTCATAGAGCTTAATCAGGGCTGTGAGGATGATATACGCCAGTCGGTTTTAATAGTCGATGGCAACCTTATCCTTCCGAATAATTTTGCCCTGATTATCAAGGGGGTAAAGAAAAAATTCGTCAACGCGAAAATCGAGGTCTTGACTTTCAAAGATAAGGCAGAATTCATCAGGGATAACTTTCCTGATGTGGTGACAATTGTCCCTGAAGATAATCTTAAGCCTGAAAAATATCAATTAGCGGCCAAGCTTTTTCATTTATTGCGAATCAGGTTTGATTATATAGTTTTATCATCGCTGGATATTTCATTGGTTTTGGTGGTTTCTTTGTTTGCCAGGTGCCCTATATACCTGCACAACAGGTGGATGGAATGGCACAGGATTAAAAAAACTACCTTAAGCGACCTTTTCCGTAAGCCGAATAAAGCCGATAGCAACAGGCGCAGGATGGACCGCGGGATAAAGGATATACTCAAATCATTGGGGAGGATTTTTGTTATTGTCGACGACTTTAAGGAAGAGGATATAAAATGCCGTATCTTAATCGAAGACAACGGCTATACCGATGTCGGCCATGTGTTGACCGCGGTCAGGCGGGCCCAGGAATTATTCATAAACCCTGATATATCCATATTGACCTTTGCCAGGCGTAAGCAGGATTTTACATATAATTTTCCCGGTAAAAAACTGATTATAGTCGGGGGAAATGCGCATAGATATAGCCTGGCTGCGCGGATGCTTAAAATGTGCAGGCAGAAAACGGATTATATTATCCTTTCCGCCCTGGACATTTCTCCGGTAATAGTTTCTTGCCTGTTTTTTAAGGCGAGGACTCTATTGTATAACAGGTGGCACCAATGGTTTGGTTTACGTTTCCGTAATCTGTTCGGGTATTTGAAATGGGTCTTAGTTATTTTGGTGATGGTTCCTGTGTATTTATATCTGCTGGTTATGTCCGGCATCATATTAGCCAGGACTTCGCTTAGGGTAAAATTATCAACGCAGGATAAATTGTAAAAAAATGAAACCAGACATAAGAGATTTTAATGTGCGACAATTCAGTTCGGATAAGATTTTAAAACATTTAGACAGGGTCAATGAGTGGCTAAGGGGAGGGAACCCTAACCCGATTACCGTAGAGCTGGATATGACCAATAGGTGTAATCACAGGTGCCCCCAGTGCGTGGTGAATTATTTCAGGGTCGCGGATAATAGTTCGCTTTCAAGGGCTTTGGCCAGGAATATTATTCTGCAGTTGGCAAAGAATAAGGTCAGGGGGCTTATATTTACCGGAGGAGGAGAGCCGCTTTGTAATCCCTATACTTTAGAGGCAATAAAATTAGCCAGGGCCAAAGGGCTGGATTTGGGTTTTATTACCAATGCTTCGCTTTTAAACGAAGAGTCAGCAAAGGTTATAATAAAGAATTGTACCTGGGTGAGGGTTTCTTTGGATGCTGCTTCCCCGGAAGTGTTCAGGATTACTCATGGCTTAGGCGGTAATGAGTTCGTGAAAACAATAGACAGGATTGGTTTATTAGTCCGTACCAAGAAAAAGCTCAAAACTAGTTGTGTCATAGGGGTGGGGTTTTTGACATGCGATAACAGCGTATCGGATATGGCAGGGGCGGCAGTATTAGTTAAGAAAATAGGTGCCGATTACCTGCAGTTCAGGCCGATGCAGATCCATAACGGCGGAAAATTCGGGTATCACTGGACTGACGTCCAGAAGGAAATAGGGGAGTGCCTTAAATATTCGGGTAAAGGGTTTGAAGTGTTGTATTCCAAGCATAAATATGAGATGGCCAATGATTCCAGATACGGCAGGAATTACGGCGAGTGTTACGGCCAGCAATTCGCTACCGTAATATCCGCTGCCGCGAAAATGTATATATGTTGCCACACCCGAGGCTATGAGAAATACTGCATCGGAGATTTGCATAAAAAGACTTTTAGGGAAATCTGGAATTCCAGTAAACGCAAAGCAGTGATAGAAAAAATAGATTTTCGTGATTGTATTCCTTTATGCAGGGATAATACTTTTAATCAAATCCTCTGGAATATCAAACAGCCCAGGGAACACCTCAACTTCTTGTAAAAAGATGCTCAAAAAAGAGATAAGATTTGATTGTAGATATTTTGACGGGAGTAAGCCCTGTAAATTTAAGGTTATTTGCTGCGGCTGTAAATATTATGAACCGGTTAAAAAAAGGATTTTGATTATAAAACTGGCTTCGGCAGGGGATGTATTGCGTACTACCGCGCTAGTTCCCGCGCTGCGAAAGAAATATCCCGATAGCCACATAAGCTGGTTAGTCAGAGACCCCGGCCAGCAGCTTTTGGATTCCAACCCCTGCCTGGATCGTATCCTGGTTTTTAATTTGGAATCGGTCTTATCGCTTCTGGCAGAAAAATTTGATTTGGTTATTTCCCTGGACAAGGCGGTTGAAGCGCTTTCTATTGCTACTCTGGTTGAGGCAAGAAAAAAATACGGTTTTGGCATGAACGGAAATGGGAAAGCCTATCCCTTCAATAAGGAGGCAGAATACTCGTTTATGCTTGGATTAGATGATGATTTGAAATTCCGCAAAAATAAGAAGACTTATCAGGAGATGATCTTTGAAATAGCTAGGCTTGAGTATGCCGATGACCGTTATGAATTAAGGCTGGGCAAGAGAGAGCTGGATTTTGCGGAGAGGTTTTTCAGGGCTAACCGGTTAAGGAAGAAAGATATTGTCATCGGGATAAATACCGGCTCGGGAAAAGTTTTTGCCAATAAAAACCTGCGCCCCCAAAAGACAGTCGAATTGATAAAGTTATTAGATAGACAGGTCAAGGCAAAAATATTATTGTTAGGGGGTCCGCTTGAAAAAGAAATGAACGAGCGCATATTTAAAAATACGGGTTCCAGGGTAATAGACGGTGGCTGTGGCAATAGCCTTAAGGAGTTTTCGGCGTTGATTAGCCGGTGCTCTTTGGTTATCACA
>Ga0247841_10003473_pt1 | contig 29112 bp, 31 predicted proteins | sample LaCruzMarch2015__2_FD_192410 | JGI IMG/M metagenome (GOLD analysis project Ga0247841, IMG submission 192410) | Freshwater microbial communities from meromictic Lake La Cruz, Castile-La Mancha, Spain - LaCruzMarch2015_18m | ecosystem: Environmental > Aquatic > Freshwater > Lake | place: Spain... | reverse complement strand
CAGTAAAACTAATAACCTTCTCCTTGATTTCCAAACCCGGAATTTTGGATCCATTTGTATGCTCCCGTTTATTTCGCATGGAATAATAATGCAGGATATTTTACCTTTGCAACCCGGGTAAAACAGGGAAATCAAAATATTTTACCTGTAAATTCGTTTCCAGTGACATCCTGAAAAACTAACTATCAACAATGAATATTTTTAAAATATATAAATTTCCGGTTCTGATGATACTTGTATTGCTTCTGGGAATGACCAGCTGCAAGAAAAATGACGCCGATTCCCCACCCCCTGTCCAGGTCCCGATCGGGATTGCCCTATCCCTAACCGGTAATTTCAGCCCTTACGGGATCATGCAGAAAAACGGGCTTGAACTTGCTTTTATTGAATTAAACAATCGCTCGGGCGTTACGGGAATAAAATTCGTCCCGGATTTCATGGATGATAAGTCAATACCGGATACCTGCAGGAGGATATTCCGGGATTTGATATTCAATCACAAAGCGCTGGTCATCATAGGTCCAACTTCATCCAATAGCGCCTTCGTGGCCGATACCGTTGCACAAAACAACAAGGTGGTGGTCATGGGAATTTCCAATACGGTCCCGGGAATTGTTGAAATGGGTGATTATATCTTCCGAAACAGTCTGCCCGAGTCGGCTGTGATCCCCAATACGGTTCAGGTGACGCACAGCAAACTTGGATATTCAAGAATAGCTATTATTTACGGGGACGATGATCCTTATACCATCGGGGCATACGATGCCTTCAGAACTGCTTTTGAAAATACGCCAGGCGTGAACATTGTTAATACCCAGATCGTTCATAAGGGAGATACCCTTTTTACGGATCAGCTAAACCAGGTGAAAGCTTCGAATCCTGACATTATCGTACTCGCTGCCCTGGTCAATGAGGCTTCCCGGCTAATGGTCCAGGCCCGGATGCTGTGCATCCCTGAAAATGTCAGGTTTATTGGCGGAAACAGCTTCAATACATCAAAACTATGGAAGCAGGCCGGAACAGCCGCCCAGGGTGCCATTTGCGGCAGCGCCTGGATCTTTTCTGAGGACACGCCAGACAATGAACAGTTCGTTGCCACCTATATCAGGTTGTTTGGAAGGGTTCCCGATCAGTTTGCCGCTCAGGCTTACGCCAGTGCTTATATCATCGCTGATGCCTTGAGCCGGACAAAGGAACTGAACAGCGAAGCATTGCGCAATGCGCTGGTCAATACCCGGAATGTGCCAACGATCCTGGGAACATTTTCATTCGATGCCAGTCGCAATCCAGTTCACCTCCCGGTATTGCAGGAACTGGTTAACGGCGAATTCGTGTTATTTGAATGAGCAGGAAAATATTCACCTGTAAGCCTGGTATTTTCTGTAACACAACCTTTCATTCGCTCCCGCCAGGAAAACCCGCCGTTATACGATTCCAGGCTAATCGACCCCTGCAAAGGGCAGGGCATCATCAAACTGGGTCGGGATTACCATCTTGCCGGTTTTGTCAATATAACCCCAGTTTTTTCCTGTTTTAACTGGTGCAAGGCCACCTTTAAAATCAAGCGCCTTATCAAACTGTGCGCTTATGACCAGATTGCCTGTTTTATCAATGAATCCCCACGATTTTCCGGTATTCACAGCAGCCATGCCTTCAGAAAAGCTCCTGCAGTTATCATATGCAAAACGAATGACCAGCTTTCCGGTCACATCATAATAACCCCACTTGCCATTGAGTCGGCATCGGCCCAACCCCTCCGAAAAATTCTCAGCATGCTCGTTGATGGCAGGTACGATCTCTTTTCCGGTCCGGTCAATAAAACCCCAGCCCTTTTTCCCCTTTGCAGGGGCAACTCCGTCATTCATATCACGAATATTCTCCATGCTGGTCTTAAGCGCCCATTCGCCCGAGGGTGCAACAAAACCATAAACTTTATCAATGGCAACACGCCCCATTCCTTCACTAAAAGTCTCGGCATGCTCATATTTATCGGGAATAACATATTTCCCGCTTTTATCAATATACCCCCATTTTGAGGAGGCCCTGGCGGCAGCCAGTCCTTCAGAAAAGTTCATGCAATTTTCAAATTGTTCCGTAAATGCCTGCTTCCCCGTTTTATCGATATAAATCCACTTTCCAGCATTCCTGTCAATGACTCGGGCGAGTCCCTCCGAAAAATCTTCAGCACGTTTATATACCGGTTGAATAGTCCAGGCTCCCGTCGATAAAATAAATCCCCAGCTATCTCCCGACTTGGCACAGGCCATACCTTCCGAGAAATTTTGCACTTCATCGAACCCGGGTTTGACTACCCAACTCCCTTTGGAATCAATAAAACCCCATTTTCCGTTCATGCTGGCACCAGCAAGGAACTTTTGGGCATCGGTCGAAAAAAAGAAGAAACCTGCAAAAAGCAGGACAAGCAAAAAGGCTTTCATGAGTGTTTTCATTTTATTTGGTTTTTTACAGTTGCAACTTAATAGTTGATTGCACATTTAAGGGACAGGATAAATTTACAACAATCTTAAAAAATGACAAGAAAAACAACCTGCTTTTCAAAACTAATTCTGCCTGGTAATGGAAAAGATTCGTATCTTGTAAAAATATTACTGTTTACACGTTGTAAAAAACATTCAGAAAATGAAAAAAGATACCATGGAATACAGGATGATGATGGAACGGCAAAGATTAAAAATCCCCGATTCAAAAATATTGACTGGGTCAACCGCTGATAAATATCCCGTAATTCTTGATGGTGGAAGAACTACAATATTTATTTCAGATAAAAGCAAGGAATCAGAGATACGAAAAAGGTACGAATCAAGAATGGGCAATGGACTGATGGCTTCGCATAAACCCAAATGATCGCTGTTTAAACAACCTGCCGTTGAGAATTAAAAGTGAGTAAAATCCCCAGAACAGGCATGTGTCCTGCGCTGGCATCATTAATATGGATCGGCGGCGGGCAATTCAAAGGAAAAAGTACTCCCTTTATCCTCTTCACTTTCTATCTTTAGCTTACCGTTGTGTTTTTCTACAAAATCCTTAATGATGAGCAGCCCCAGCCCTGTACTGGGCTCATTCTCAGTTCCGGTACGGGTAGTTTGAACATCAAGAGAAAATAAATTTTCCAACAGGATTTGGCTCATTCCAATTCCCGTATCCTTTATGGAAATTTCTATTAAATGACCAGCAACCTGTTTTGCAGCAATGATTATTTTTCCTCCGCGATCGGTGAATTTAATCGCATTTGAAATCAGATTGCGAATAATGGTTTCGAACATGTAGTGATCTGCTACCACTTTTAGATTTTCCGGGACTGCAACGATGATGTCAAGATTCTTGGATGTAATTACTTCAGAGTACAAAGCCAGACTCTGAGATATTTTTGGCAGCACCTCAATTGATTCAGGCTTAAAAGGAGTGATCCCACGTTGCATACGCGACCATTCCAAAAGATTTTCGAGGAGGCTGTACATTTGAGTTGTAGCTTTTCTCATTGTCATGGCACTCCTTCGAATCTGGTCATTGGTCAAAGTTGACAGCTCTTCCGTCAATAACTGGGTTAACCCAAGCAGACTGTTAAACGGGTTACGCAGATCATGAGCAATGATGGAGAAAAACCTGTCTTTTTGTCCATTTATTTTGGAAAGTTCTTCGTTTTTCTGTTTTATTTCTTCCTCTACACGCTTGCGTTCGATAAAAATCGATTTAATACTAAAAACCCCAAAAAACATGAATATGGATAAAACCAGCCCGATAATTTCGTTAAGAAAATCAACATCATAATGCATGTCAAAAAGAAAACAATACAATGGTATGATCCTTCTGATGCACATTAGAAAGAGGGCGAAAGAAATCAACAACCAGGAATAGGTCTTTCCGGTAAGTTTGATAAGACGAAGGGCACAAAAAGCTGCTGATATTTGAAACAGCACAGATAAAATGAGGGTGATGACCAGTGTAGTTGTCATTTTAACCAGCAACCTTTAGAAACATCATTGGCAAAACAGAAACGCTTGACCATGATCCGGTTCTGCCACACTCTTACCCATTAAAAACCAACTCAGGGATCTACATGCACCCTGGTAGCCTTTGAAGGGAATCATGACATTAAAGGTAATAACAAATCTCCCTGATTTGCAACAAATCCTGAAAAAAAATTAATTTTATAACCTTAGTTATGGGTTGTGCTCCTGTATCCTGTTGCGGGATTACTGCACCAAACTTGTTGCACCATTCTGCCCGATTCGGTCCATCCGATAAATTGAAGGTTTCAGGCCCGGCTAACCTTATCTCTTTCAACCAATCAAATGGCCAGTTAATATTAATTCCGGTAAATAAATCAGGAAACTGTATTTTTGTTTATTCAGACAGAGGGAGAACCTATTTGAAAAGACAATTAAGTATCCATAATAACAAACTTTATGAAAAAAATACTGTTTACAACCATCATGATCTGCCTTGGATTAGGAGTCAGTGCCCAGGTATCTCGGTACCTGGAAAAGGGACAAAGCGGAATTACCCTGCGCGCCGGGGGAGAGAAAACCTACGGCTTATATGGTTTTTCTGCTGGTGTGGGTGGTTCAGTTAAAGGGATTTTCGATATCGAGTTTTCGTATACGAAAGACAATTATGACCAGGAAAGTTTTAACCTGCTTGACCCCAGCTCCTCCTCCTCCCTGTATGAAGGCTGGATCAACTGGTGGGTAATCCGCAAGCAGGTTATTCCCTCAATTGATATTAACCTGGCAGTCTGGGGAGAATATGCCAACGCCGCTTACCGGGATTACCGGTATATTGATACGGATACTACAAAATACAATTCATATCAGGAAGGACAATTCGGGTTCGAAGCTTCTGTCAATTTCAGGATGACCGACACCTGGTGGCTTCAACCAGCATTTAGTGCCTATTATTGTACCGGTCAGGAGAAATGGGACCAAAAAGCAACAACTATCAAACATAATTATTCGCGTGTGGCCAGTTATATTGCACTGGGGCTTGCTAAAAGGATTAAAAAAAGCACCCTGTATATTCAGGTCAACCAGTATTTCAGTAGCAACCAGGGTTCGACCAATGCTTACAAACTCAGCATAGGATACATCCAGGGGTTGTAGCCCGAATCAGCCGGGATGGTTTTTACATCTCTTTTATATTTACCTTTTTATCAGATAACAGTGATATAAATACTAACCATTTCATTAAATCTAACATTATGAAAATCATGCAGAAGAGCACCCAATTAGTTGTATCATTTATTGTTGTTGCATCCTTCTTTCTCAGTCTGATGGTTAACGCCCAGGTAAAAGCAAAACCCTGGCCGGTCCCTGACAAAGATAAAGCGCTTAAATCGACCAGCAAGCTTACAGACGCAGGGGTAATTGCAAATGGCAAAGACCTGTGGGCAAAACATTGCAAATCATGTCATGGTGCTAAAGGTATGGGTGATGGCCCCAAGGGAGCGTCATTAAAAACCTCACCGGGTGATTTTACGACTACTGAATTTAAGGCATATACTGACGGCGAACTTTTCTATCGCATGAACAAAGGACGTGATGAAATGCCGGCATATGAAAAGAAAATTCCTGATGCAAATGATCGTTGGTCGTTGGTTGCCTACATGCGTACTTTAAAGAAATAATCTGACCTGTTCACTGGTTGTTATTAAGAATTTGTTTGCCGAAAACATGCGGTTCATGATAATTTCGACAAGCCTATAGAACACGAATAGAACAGTTCTGTCTTAACACATTTCAAGTAGATAGCCCTCGTTATTTTATTCCTTGTATTGAAAACTTAACCAAACCCAGGCAAAAGACACTTGTAATATGAGTAGAGATTGTTTTTTCGAAAAAATGTTTGAAAAGACAGATTTCTCAGCCGTTGGATTTGCATCGGGCGATTACGAGAATTGCGTCTTTAACAATTGTAATTTTTCCGGAATAGACCTTTCCGCCATAAAATTCACGGAATCTGTTTTCAACAGCTGCAACCTGAGCATGGTAAAATTAACCAAAACGGCATTACAGGATGTGAAGTTTAAGGAATGCAAACTACTGGGTCTGCATTTTGAAAACTGCAATGATTTCCTTTTCTCGATCGATTTTGACGGCTGCAATCTTAATTTTTCCTCGTTTTATAAAAAGAACATAAAAAAAACCCATTTTAAAAACTGTACCCTGCAGGAAACCGATTTTACCGAAACTGACCTGACCGGTTCCGTTTTTGACAATTGCGATCTGGCAAGGGCGACATTTGATCATACTATTTTGGAACAAGTGGATTTTCGCACATCATACAATTACTCCATCGATCCTGAAATGAACCGAATGAAAAAGGCGAAATTTTCATTGGCGGGCATCAGCGGACTTTTGGATAAATATGATATTGATGTGGAACAAGCCGGCAACTGATTCTTTGGAGTATAGGTCAAAAACAATAACTATGACCAATTGCATCAACATTTTCCCACTCTGTTCGGGTGGGCATATGCCAAGTCGTAATTCCAATCAATCAAATATTTAAGTAGTTGTTCTTTGTTCATCATATTACATTATATTTGGTGGAAGGAAATCAATTGGTCATAAAGCATGAATCAGTTTCATTTTTTATGTCTCATTTGTATTGACAACAGTGATGAACTCATCAGGGCACCTTTGCATAACCACTAAATACTGATAATATGAAAACAGAATTCAGAACATTTTTTTTATTTGCAGTTATTTCGGCTCTTGTGTTTTCAGGATGTGAAAAGGAGGGGCCTCAGGGACCTCAGGGACCTCAGGGACTCGACGGACAAAATGCCACGGTCTATTATTCCCAGTGGTTCTCCCCCACAGCCTGGTTGGGAGGTTCAGGTGACTGGTATTTCGCGGCCAGCGCGCCAGATCTAACCCAGGAAATTGTTGAAAATGGCGTGGTACTCGCCTATGCCTGGCTGGCCGATGATGTTTACCAAGGAACTTCATTACGCCCTTTGCCTGCCTATGCTGTCGGCGCAAACTGGAGCTTCCTGATCCACGAGTATGGAAGCATTGAATTCACCTCCGACATGTTTGCGCGGCCGCTTACCTCCGGCAATAAGTTCCGGTTTGTCGCCATACCCGGCACCATACCCGCATTAAAAGCAGGAACACCCGGATACAGGAGCGAACAGGAACTGCAGCGTATGTCGTACAAGGAGGTTTGCAGGCTGTACAATATTCCGGAATAGTAACACTGACGGACAGTTACATTATCTTTAATGAATCCGGACCAGGTAAAATCAAATGCCAGCCTAGTGAATTCTTACCAGACACAAATCATGTGGTAGGTATATTCATCTCCCATCTGACCGGCCCCACCGGCAACTTTTGCTAATTCCATATCACTCAGTTGTTCTGCTGAAACTGTGTCGGGAACATAGGGTAATACGAAATATATTTTTTTGGCCTCCTCTTCAATAATCTTAATTTCAAGATATTCGGGAAAATTCATCCCAAATTCGTTTTTCAGGGACTCCTTCGGATTTTCGATTAGTTTTTTCTTGAAGCCTTCATCTTTCATGACTTTTTCGATGAGTTTTTTCTCAAATTCTTGTCTTTTTTTCATAGAGCTGTGGATTTAATTATCAATCAGATTTATTTGAGGAATATATATCAAATATAAATAATTCAGGAAAAGTTTGTGGAAAATGTAAAATAATTATTATACGTGCAATGAGCTTTTCTTCCGGTCGAAATCGCTGAATGTAGCAATCCCCTTTCCCATGACCAGGCCGATGGCATCCCCGAAAAAAGCAACCTGTATTTTGGTCTCGCCAAATTCGTAAGGCTCGGGGCTTTCCCGCTTATCGGTGCACGAAACGACTTATTTTCACGGCTTGCATCCGGGTAATAACGCATTTGAGATTAGTGTCATGATATCCTGGCATGATATCTGTTAAGTTCAGATACCAAAAAAAATTCAACATGCAATACCCATAAGCACAACGTTCATGCAATCCGTGAATGATAATTTATGGCTATTCCATGTGACCCGAAAAAATAAAAATTAACACATGAAAACTCGTATTTTGTTTTGCTACACCTGGTTGCTTCCCCTTGTAATCAGTGCCAATGGTCCCCAGGGAATTAATGAAAGTAACAACATGTTCGCCTTCAAACTCTTTGATAATGTGAAAAGTGGAGCTGATAAAAACATTTTCTACTCTCCATTCAGCATTTCAACTGCACTGGCAATGACTTATGCGGGTGCCCGGAATGAAACCGCTTTACAAATAAGTCAAACAATGAATTTTCGACCAGGTAATACGTTTCATTCTGATTACAAATATTTACTGAACTTGATGAATGGAGGAACTGACGGGAAGATCAAATTGAATATTGCAAACGGGTTGTGGGCACAAAAAAATTTCAAGTTTCTTGATTCTTACTTCGACATTGTCAAGTCAAATTACCATTCGGTTCTACAAAATGTTGACTTCAATGATGATATAGAAAGAGAAAAGACCCGAAAAGAAATCAATGGCTGGGTGGAGAACCAGACAAATGAAAAAATAAAGAACTTAATAAGCCAGGGTGACCTTTCATCACTAACAAAACTAGTGCTCGTTAATGCCATCTATTTTTACGGTGAATGGGAGGTGCCTTTTAAGAAAGAGTCAACAGCACCAAAAGATTTCTTCTTATCCGATAAAACCCGGATTAATGTACCGTTTATGAATCAGCTTGGTCGGTATAATTACTTTGAAGATTCAAATCTCAAAGTGATTGAGGTCCCATATAAGGAAAATAAAGCATCTATTGTGATCTTCCTTCCTCATAAAAACATTGGGATAGGAAAATTCAAGAAATCATTTGATTACAAATATTATCAGCATATCATCAGATCATTTCAAATCACCGATATTCGTTTATCGCTGCCAAAATTTCAAACAACCTTTAAAATCAATCTTGGCAGTACTCTTTCTCAAATGGGTATGCCACTTGCTTTTTCATCCACCAATGCCGATTTTTCCGGGATGACAGGGAAGCGAAACCTATGTATCAGTGAGGTTATCCATCAGGCGTTTATCAATGTTGATGAAAAGGGAACTGAGGCCGCTGCTGCGACCGCAGTAATCATGAAAGCAATGTCAGCCCGCCCTTCATCAGATTTGAAAGAATTTAATGCTGATCACCCATTCTTGTTCATAATTAAAGATAATACTACTGGCACCATCTTGTTTATGGGGAATATCATGAATCCTGATGTTTCAAAATAAATAAAGAATCTGAACCTTTTGATTTCCAATTTTTTCCAAAAATATGCCCCGTAACTTTGTACCGATAACGAGGTTCCATGAAATCAATTCGCACTTACAAGACATAGAACACTTTATGCGAAAGCTGAACCTGACCCGACCAGGAACCTGTTTTACCAAGCGTGGCTGAAACATCAGGATGGTCTGAAAAGTGAAAGTAAAATACCGACTCCTATCGATTCTGATACCCCTTTGTCATCATCCCATCGGTAAAAATAATTTTCTGTCTCCCCATGCCAGATTCATCATTTTTTATCGATATTTGGATTTGTGAATAATGCGGGCTAAAACCTGTATCATATGATACTATTAATATTGGCATAAATCCTGTAAAAATGAACTCAAACGTATTATTTCGTTCAGGAACCATCCTTGTCCCGACTGACTTCTCGCCGGCATGTGACAATGCGGTTTCGTTTGGCGTCAACCTTGCGAACGCCTCAGGCAGCAAAGTCTGCATTCTCCATATCATTAATAGTAAAACCAGGCGCGGAATTAACAAAAAGGAGACAGGCCCCGGATTTATTGATAACAGGCTTAAAGCGTACCAGGATTTGTATAAGGAAACAGTAAACGTACAGGTTGATACCATCCAGCGGACAGGCCAAATTTATACAACTATCAACGAAACGGTTACGGAGATTGGGGCAAATTTGATGGTATTGGGGACCCACGGGAAGAAGGGATGGCAGTACCTGCTTGGAAGCGATATCTTTAAAGTTGTTTATGAGTCATCGGTACCAACGGTTGTTGTGCAGAACCTACCCATGAATGAAACCGGAAAAATTGTGGTTCCACTCATCGATGATAATGATATCGATGATAAGTTGCAAATAATCAAGCAAGTGGCCCGATTATTTGATTCTCAAATACTCTTTTTTCAGCCCAACGAAAAAGATCCGGAACTTAATAATCGACTGTCGATCTTCACTAATGGCCTGAGCATCAGGCTTAATAATGACCAGGTTTCGAATTCAACCTCATCAGCTGACCTGAAAAATTCGTATCAGGTCGCACTCAGATCATATGCCAGCCAGCAAAAGGCCTCCATGATCCTGATAATGGTTAGACACAGCATTGAAACACCGGCAATAAACCCTGCAGCCTGGTATGAAGAGATGCTTTTCAATCCGGAACAAGTACCGGTGATGGTTATCAATCTGTCTAAATTGTAACATCAAAACCTGGACAGGTTCATCCGGAAACCTTGAAAAACCGCACACGTTGACCAGTCTTTGCTGCGTCAAAATTACCATTACGGGGATCACCTTGGGGTTTTGAAGAATTAACCAGGAAAAACCCCCTGTTCCAACCGCAATTTAGAACTTGTTTCTTAAAAGAACTCCGCTCAGTCCAAACTTTTATCGTGCAAAAATCCGGATAACAGGTCCGCGATTTCCACATTGTTCAAATCCGAAAATGGAAAATGTGTATTTCCATGGATGCCGATTTCGGGCAGATGGACCAGGGTTACGTCGCCACCGTATCGGTTTACCTTATCCTTCCACAACCGTGCCATCTCAAGACGTGCCCGCCAGCCGTCCTGGCCCGGATTGTCCACCGGCCGTTCGGGGATATTATCCCCGTAGTAAAGGATAACCGGGATCTTCGTGAGCTTCATAAAATCGGACATCGGTACGCCGATTGCCGTCAGAGGGCCTGCAGAACTCTGTATGGGCGGAGGCGCCTCTCCTTCGGGGAAAACGAAATTGCTTCCGGGTTCATACGCTACGACTGCTTTTACCTGCTGATTTTTAATAGCGGTCAGCCAACCGGGACCACCTGATTGCGAGTGAGTGACAAGGATTCCCTGCCCGATTTTGTTAAACAGTGCGGAAACGGCATCTGATATCACATCCAGATCAAAAGGTCCGGTGTTGGGTGTCATTTGCCGAAAATATTGGTTCAGCGTTTCCGGATCTTTTGCAAACTGTACCCCGGGGAAATATTCAGGCCAAATACCAATACGAAATGTATCGAACCATTCCTGCTCGTCAGGAACAGGCGTGATCGTCGCGGCCACCATACTGCGGCCGGCATTGCCTCTCCTTGGCTGATCGATGAGATAAACCGGGAAACCACGTCGCAGGAAAATAGTTTGAAATCCTTCGCGTCCGTCGGGGGTGGTTTCCCAGGTTTTGGAGAATTGCCCTTTCCCATGCCAGAAGACCAAAGGAAATTTGCGGGCTTTTACCGGGACCTGGTAGAAAACGCAGGCGTGGTCGCCATGAAATGTCTGTCCTGCCGGGGTTGGAGCGTATGGATCAAATGTGCCGGGATTATTCATCACGGTTCCACCCACGGCAAAGCTCCCCTGTTCCTGAATGTGAAGTGAATGAACGCTATCTTCATTCATCACGGCCCTGCAAGAGGTGATCAGAAAAAGTAAAATCAAAATCGTTCCCAGGGATTTACTTCTCTTATAATTCGTTTCCATCCTACTGTTTACTGAAGTTTATCTTTCCATGGTCAAATGCCTGTTCCCGAACTAAAAAAGGTAAAGATTACCTGTACTTTGCCTTTAAATACGCGATGGTCTCTTTCATCAGTTTTTTAAGGACATCCTGGTTGATAAATTCACCTACATTTACGTTGGTCTGCTTAGTTTTCAATTCTGCCATGGTTGAATTTTTTATTGAACGAAATTATGAAAAAGCGGGACGCGGGACACGGGACGCGGGACGAAAAATCGGGACACGGGACACGGGACGCGGGACGAAAAATCGGGACACGGGACACGGGACGCGGGACGAAAAATTTTCACCAAGGGGTTCACCTTTTGGGTTTTGAAGGATTAAGCAGGAAATGAATCATGGAAACAGATATGCAAATACAGTCGGAAAAGATAACCGGCCTGATACATTTCATCAGGGGAGAAAAAGTGATTCTTGATGCCGACCTCGCCATTCTATAAGGGGTCGAAGTTAAAAGACTTAAAGAGGCGGTTCGCAGAAACATTAAAAGGTTCCCTGGTGATTTTATGTTCGAGTTGACCATAAAAGAAAGAAAGAACTTGAGGTCGCAAATTGCGACCTCAAGTTGGGGAGGATCACGTTATCAGCCTTATACATTTACAGAACAAGGGGTTGCAATGCTGTCGTCGGTTCTTCATTCTGAAAGGGCCGTAACGGTAAACATAGCCATCATGCGTGCTTTCGTCCAAATGCGAAAATTCCTTGAAACTCACAGAGATCTTGCTTTGAAGATTGAGGAGCTGGAGCGTACAGTTTCATCACATGATGAGAATATCCAACTGCTATTTGAGACAATCAGGCAAATGATTGAAAAGAAGCGTGAACCGATGGAGCCGGTGGGATTTAAGATTCCCGATTGTAAAAAGGAACGGGACGAAAATCGTGACGCGTGACGCGTGACACGGGATAAAAGTTTTGAAGTTTATCACCTCCTCTAGTAATCCTGTAAAAATCATCCACTATTCTACTCCACCACGAGGCTTACCTTAACCCTCGCCTCAAAAATGAAATAGGCCTTCAAAGAAGCCGGGGTGATTTGTATCTTCTCGGGTTCAAGCCGTTCGACCTGTCCGTTGATCCTGAAATTCTCGATGGAACGGTTCTCCCGGAGCGTGGCGGCCACTTCGGAGCGTGCCGAGCGCAGCTGGTCGCCAACCGGGAAGACCAGCCTGGAGCGCAGTTTCTGCACCAATCCCGAGTGGAAGAGCCAGGATGCGGTCTTCACGGCTACATTCCTGGTAGAAACAGAGAAATCAAGGTTATCCAGCGCTATCGTCAGCGAATCCTTTTTGAACACAGGAATTCCCGCCAGGTAGATCGTGCCTTTCACCGTCCCTTCCACCGGGAGTTCCACGATGAGGTTATCCCCCTGCCCGTAGATGATGATATCTTTGACGATCACCCTGTAACGCCCGTAACTCATGGTGTAGCCGCGCATAGTCGTCCGCGCGAACGAATTGATATAGGAAAGAGGAATATCGAGGGAGAGGTTGATGTTGAATTGCTCGGGGAGGGCCGATGTGATTTTAAGAGGGGGAAGTTCAGGGTTCACGGCACAGGCAGGTTCCCGCCCGTAATACAACTCGACCAGCGCCTTAAGTCCCAGCGAAGAGAGCATGTTCCCGTCCTTTCCCTGGATGGGCACCGAACTCAGCTGGGCGGGGCTGAGTTTAAGCCAGAGCGAATCCACAGGCGAGACCAGGAAAGGTTTCTGTATTGCAGTCCAGGCATCGCCCATGATCTTCCGCAGATCCACAGCCGACTTCACCGACTTATCAATCCCTTTGGCAATGTCACCCAGGCTGCCCTTCAGCAGGATGTCGGAAATAAGCGGCAGGGGCAGGTTGAAACCCGCGAAAGAAACCCTGGGCGTGCTGATCCAGTCATAACCATCGGGCAGGGTCACGGTTGAAAGGCTCCAGTCCCTGTTGATATTCAGCTTTGTTTTGAACTTCAGGGCCACCGCCGCATCCGCATCCCTGATGTCGCCGATGTTCATGCCCAGCACCTGCAAGCCAATCCGTTTCCTCAGGTAGATTTTCAGTGGCACACGGTACGTCACGAAATTATTTTCGAAATCCACATCGATGCTGTCCATTCTCGAAGCAAACAGAACCAGGTTATCCCCATCGTTATCATCGAAACTCGTATCGGCATACAACTGACCCCCAAGTCGTTTATTGACCAGCTTTTTCAGCTGCCCTTTATTAATCTCCAGGGGAATATTGATATTCGAATATTGCGGATGAAATTCCGGCGCATTATACCGCTCGGCCGGCTTCTCAACCCTGATCGTGCGGCAGGCCGAAATTGCGAGCAGAAGCAGCAGCGCCGGCAGCAACCATTTCAACAGGAACCTGGTCAACATCAATTCCTTCCTGAGTAGTTTAACAAGCATAACATCCTGATATATTAATGGTTTAAACCGGAGCCTTGAGAGTTCCCCGTCCTTAATTTAACGCCGAAATTTACGAAAATCGCATCTTATCCCGCCACTAAATTAAACCAATATCGAATGCGGATGAGGGAGCTCCCCCATCTGCAGTCAATAAATAGAAGTTATACAGTGAAGCCTCCTTTCAGTGAAAATTTCTATCTTTAAAAATTCAAATTATCGGGGATGAAATTCGGTAACATCATAAAAACCAGGGCGTTTAAAGACTTCTCCATCATCCTGCTGCTCATGGGGATCGTTACCCTTGTGTTTCGGCTGATCGATGCGGATATTGCGCTGCAACGCTATTTTTATTCACCCGAAAAAGGCTGGCTGCTTCAGTATCGGCCATTCTGGGATTTTATGTACCGTTTCGGGATCTTTCCCGGTTACTTCCTTGCTTTTGCAGGGCTGATCATGATCACCCTCTCCTATTGGAATGTGAAATACATTCAGTACCGCAACGCATCGATGGTGCTGATCTTTACAATGATTATCGGTCCGGGCGTGTTGGTAAACCTGGTGCTTAAAGATCATACGGGACGTCCGCGTCCCCGGGAGATCACGGAGTTCGGAGGAGCCGAAAAGTTTGTGTGCGTTTGCGAAAAAGGAGCCACGAACGAGGGCAAGAGTTTCCCCTGCGGGCATTGCTCCATGGGATTTTACCTGGCGATCCCTTTCCTGTTTCTGAGGAACAGGAAGAAGATCCTCGCATATACTGTTCTGGCTGTGGGAGTCGGTTATGGCATTATTATCGGCATTGCACGAATGATGGCGGGGGGACATTTTGCGAGCGATGTGCTCTGGGCGGGGCTGATTGTGTGGCTGGTTGCGTTGTTCGGGTATTCCCTGTTCCGGGCTGGTAAACCCATCGAAATCCCCGTTCTGTCTTCATCGGATCAGAAGAAGAAAGCAAGGCGGATCACGCTCGCTATGGGAATATTGCTGCCCATTATCACCATTGGGCTGATGCTCGCAACACCTTATATCTCCTCCAAGGAATTCCACCTGACCAATGCGGAGTTCGCCCGGATCGGGCCACGGGTAATCCTGTTCGATTTAGGGAACTCGACTGTGAGGATAGTGCCTGATACAGCATTCCGCCTGGACTACAAGGTCAATGCTTTCGGTTTTCCAAACAGCAAACTCCGCGGCCACTGGACGACCGGTGATACCTGCCGTTATATTTTCGAAACGATGGGATGGTTCACGGAATTGAAAAACGATGTCAGGCTGAAAATACCATTGGCCGACTCCTGTACTTTCCTGGTCCGGATCAATAAAGGCAGGATCATCACCGATCTGCCCGAAACGTACGCCTGCGAAAATATTTTCCTTCAGGGCAACATGGCGTTTCTTTCGGTAAAGCGGAAGAGGCCGTAACCGCTCTTCCGTATTTTCAGCGTGGATAAAAACAGTACGATTCCCATATGCAGCGGGACTCCATATAATATGGGGTGTTTGGGGCGTATCCGGATGCACTCACTCCTTCAGGCAGCGAATAGTGTAGCCGTATGCCTTTTCGATTTCTGAATTGGCGCAATACCCGGTCATAAAATACAGGTGGTCGGCCTTATGAGCATAGGTATTACTAGGAGTGCTACTCCAGTAATGTCCATATGAGCCGACTCCCGTCAATGTACCATCGCTTTTACCGAGGTACCCGCCTGCATGAAGCTTTAACCCGGAGTTAAATGGGGCGTTCCAGTCTGTCCAACCACCGGAAACATCAACATTGTTCCACTCGGTATCGGTGGGAAGACGCCACAAAGTGCCTAACAGGATTTTGCACGGATCGTTCTCTGCAGTCCAGCCTGAATTCTCGCTGATTAAATCGTCCCAACCTATAATGGGATACCGGTACCCCCCTGCATAACTGTAACCCTGTTTACGGTTAAATTGCCAGTACCAGCCGGCAGAGAGCCACGTCGCATCGCTTACTGAAGTTGCCTGATTGGTGGCGCCAAGGTTGTGCGCGATCCAGCACTTTGAGGTTTCTCCGGGAATGTCGGTCACGGTTTCATAGGAAACTGTTTTGGTATAAGGGGCAACACCAACACCATTATCGCCCCCTGTGTGATGGACCGTATAAGATGTTCCGCAGGCTAATGCCAGAGCAGTCAGAATTGTCGGAGAAGCTGAATGCCCGCATGCATTGTATGCCCATACATAGCGGGTATAAATGGTGCCCGTGGTCAGGCCCGTTTCAAATTTACTGGTGATCGTGCCCATATCGGTGGCTGCTGCATAGTCTTCGGTAAGGCCCCACTTATACCCGGTGGCGATGGGAGTGGAATTCCAGTCCCACATGATCTGCGTATTATACTCTATATGGTTTCCTTCCTGAGGTGAAGCAGGAGTGTCGCAACTCCCGGTCAGGTTCAGCCACTGTCCGTCCAGGTAGATTGATATGCTGCTGTTACCATCTGCCTTGCAATTGGTACAGATTACCAGCAAACCCTCCGATGGAGAAGCAATGGCATTGCGTTGTGAAAAGGTCATCCGGGGGGGCAGGAATCCCTTGCTGGTTGATTTTACATCCAGCAATGCTGAAGCATGGGGCATACTGTTATCCGTGTTGATTCCAACCTGGGCAAATAATGAACAGTGGAAAACCAACCACATCGAACTGAGGAGGGATAATTTTTTCATAATAGGCTGGACTGTTTTGGCCTGAATGGCAAATATATAACCAATCAAACAAATTGTCAATGCCTTTAAAAGAATTTTCATGACAACCTGCCGGAATTATATCTCTGCCAAAAAAATCTGATGAAAAATTCTCAGGGGTTATTCTCATTTCAGAGCAGGCTTAGTTAAAAGCATCGCCATCATCAATCAAAACAAGCGTAAATGGTCGTATTATTGAGAAACGAGCTCTTCGAGGCTTCTGCCCCTTTTATTCTGAAAGATGTCGTTGTGATAAAAATCAAGTTTCTTCAGCAGGTAATAGAGGGCCTTGATCTCGGGTTGGGAGAGGTCTCCGAGGACGATTTTTGCGACCACGTTCATCCCAGGGAAGATCGCACTTAACTCCTGCCTCCCTTTTCCGGTAATGGCCACGCGAACGCTGCGCCTGTCATCCGGATCGGCGAACTCCCTGATCAACCCCTGCTTCAATAAACGCTTGATGATCTCGGTCCCGCTTGTCTTCTCCATCACCTGATTGCATATCAACTCCGTTTTGGTCATACTTTCGTAAGTCATCAGGGTGATGAGAAACGAGAATTCATCCGCCGTCTGGATCGGACTATCCTTCAGTACCTTCTTAATGTATATGCGTACATACCGGTACATCAGCACCAGCAGGATGGAGATATTGTTCGGGGCTGTCCGCTTCTCCTTTTGCGAGTCAGTTTCCAGCTCCCCTTCGATTTTCCTCATTGGCGCCGAGCCCTCGCCACCCAGTGCATTCAGATAACCCGTGAAATCGTTTAGAGAGGTTAATTGGTCGCCTGATTGCTTCGATTCGTAAGCATCCAGGTGTTGGATCAATTCAATTAGCAGCGCTGTATTTTTCATTTTTAGTACAAAAACATTGCAAAATTATAAATAAAATAACGTTTACGTGAAATAAATTTATGTTTTATTACTAAAACGTATTATTTTTGTACCGAAAATTACGATAACATATCATTATGTCAATTGTAGCTCAAATAAAAAATGCAAGCAAGGAGTATATTACCGGGGATACGGTCATCACGGCCCTTCAGCCGGCCTCCTTCGAGTTCCGACCGAATGAGCTGACGCTCATCATCGGTCCGTCGGGATCGGGGAAAACCACCCTTCTCTCCTTACTGGGATGCGTGATCTTCCCGACTAAGGGGGATGTTTATGTTGCGGGAACAAAAGTAACGGGATTGGCTTCCAGGCAACTGGCGGATGTGCGGTTGAAGAACATCGGTTTTGTCTTCCAGAGCTTCAACCTCCTCTCCCCGCTGTCGGCCCTGGAGAATGTAATGATGCCCCTGATCCTGATGGGGATGAACCGTAAGGAGGCAAAAAACCTTGCTTTCGAAGCCCTGAAAAAGGTCAATATGGCGGACCGGACGAAAAGTCTTCCCAAGATGCTCAGCGGCGGACAGCAACAACGGGTCGCCATTGCAAGGGCACTGGTGAACAACCCCATGCTCATGCTGTGTGATGAGCCCACTGCGGCCCTTGATTTTAAGAGTGTGGGCATAGTCATGGATGAACTGAAGATGCTTTCGGCAACAGGAAAGTCGGTCATCGTGGTAACCCATGACCTGCGCCTCAAGCAATTTGCTGATCGCATCATCTATGTCAATAATGGCGTGGCATCCGAAACACCGCCGGAGGAGGAGTTGTTCCATTGAGTGCCTTCCCGGCCTTCCCCATCCCAAGTGCAAAATGCAAAGTGCAAAGTGCAATTTTTTCACCTAACACGTTACGTTGTTCACTTGTCATTTTGGGAGAAGTCATTTTATATTGCATAAAATCAATAATATAGAAATTTTTAACTGATGAAAAGAATAGCAATAATCATGATCCTGGCGGGACTTCTCGCAGGATGCGGAAACGACAACGATAAAGCGCCTGCAGTGCAGACTACGGTCAGCGCAAGGGATGTAAAAGTCGGCCAGGTGGTCGGCATTGGAAAAGTGGAACCGGAGAATGCCATCGTCGGCCTGGCCACTTCAACGGGAGGCATTGTTTCGGCCGTATTGAAAAAAGAGGGAGACAGGATTCATGCCGGCGAGATCCTGGTAAAACTGGACAACGATAAGGAGGTACTCAAGGTTGAACAGGCCAAAGCACAAGTCCGCACCCAGGAATCGCAGGTTGCCGTTGAGAAGAGCAACCTCCTGGAGGCTGAGGCCAAACTGAGGAACAAGCAGAAGCAACTGGCCGCTTCCGCCACCCTGCTCAGCAAAGGCGCTGAAACTAGCCAGTCGTACGATGACCTGGCAACCGACGTGGCAGGTTTGGAAGCGGGCCTTGCCAGGGCGCTGGCCAACGTCAAACTGGCGCAGAGCCGTTTGGAGGAGTTGAACGTTCAACTCCGGCAATCGGAGGAGGAGGCAGGGAACAAAAACCTTTGTGCACCAAGAAACGGAGTAGTGCTCGATATGAAGGTAAAGCCGGGAGAAGCCATCAGTCAGCTCGCCGAATACGCGGAGTTTGCTCCTGATGGTAAAAAGATCGTCAGGGCCGAAGTGGATGAATCGTTCGCCTCGAAGCTTTTTACCGGTCAGGCGGTTGACATCCGTTTTACCGGGACCGACAAGGTGGTGGCGAAAGGGAAGATCATGATCCTTTCTCCATATCTCAGCAAGAAATCGCTCTTTTCGGTCAAGGCCAGCGACCAGGAGGACAGGATGGTGAGGGAGGTGAAGATTGCCCTCGATGGCGACACCGATCTGATAATCAACGAAAAGGTAGAATGCATCATTTATGTAAAATAGAGAAGCGTCATGTTCAGGACAGCGTTAAGATTCATATTGTACGACAAGGCGAAGAGCATAGGTGTAGTAGTCGGCATCGTCATCAGCATCTTCCTCATCGGACAACAGGTGGGCACGCTCACCTTCCTCATGCGGCTGATGGGAGGGCTGGTTGACAACTCCAACAAAGAGATGGGACACATCTGGGTGGTTGATAACATTACCAACAATGCCAATGAACTCACCAAACTCGATGAGAGCCTCGTGCGCGAGATCCGTTCCATCAGGGGCGTAGAGAATACCTACCCCGTGGTGGTTGCCAGCGCCATGGTCAAGTTCCCGAACGGAAAATCTTCGCCCGTTCTGCTGGTTGGAAGCGAAGCCCCTGCTTTCATTGCCGGTCCTAAGAAAGAGAAGATCCTGTCGGGGAACCTGATGGACCTTGCGGAAGATGGAGCGGTTTCGGGTGATTATTTTGACCAGGGCACCTTCGACAACAGCCTGGATATCGGAAAACGTTTGGAAATCAACGGAAAAGAAGCGTTTATCCGACTCCAGACCAGAGATGCCCGCGGATTTGCCGGGTCGTTTTTCTACACCACCCTCAGCAAGGCACGGTTTTATGGCAATTTCCCCGACACCAAGGTGAGTGCCGTTGCCGTTCAGGTTAAACCGGGCCAGTCGATCTCGGCCGTGGCGAAGGAGATCAACCAGACTTTCTACGGTGTGAAAGCCTGGAAAACGCAGGATCTGCAGAATGAGACCATCCGGTTCATCACCATCTCTTCCAACATCGGAACGAGCGTGGGATCGCTGGTGCTTTTCGCCATCATCAGCGGATTCTTCATTATCAGCCTGACCCTGTTTTCGTCTACACTTGACCATCTCCGTGATTACGGGACTCTTAAAGCTATCGGGGCGACCAACGCTTACGTACGCAACCTGATCCTGATGCAGTCGTTCATTTTCGCAATTGCCGGCTACGTGATCGCGCTGGCGCTCATCTTTCTCTTCAAGGCTGCCGTGACCGGCGCAGGTCTCATCATCCAGTATTCGGTGCTGGAACTGGTCATCCTCTTCCTGATCACCGTTTTTATTTCGGTAGGAGGATCGCTGGTCTTTTCGATCCGGAAGATCAATAACGTGGAACCGGCTTCCGTATTCAGGGGGTAAGATGAACTCATTAGCCGGCCCCTTGCCAATGGAGGAGAAGCAGAAAAGGGGATGCCCCCCTGCCCTCCCCTTTAGTGGAGGATGGAAAGGGCCCCATCCTCTCTTACCCTGGAAGAGGAGTGGACGAAGGAGTGAACCTATTACTGACGTTCAATTAAGTAAAAATATTAGCAAATGAGTAAAGGCAAGAATATCAGAACCAACAGTTTTATCAGTACTATCAGAATCAACAATTTCATAAGCGCTATCAGGACCATCAGTTTTCCTGGTTTAATCAGTTTCATTATCATAGGTTTAAGTTTACCTGGTTGGGCACAGGAGAAGCCGATTACCCTGAAACAGTGTATAAAGTCGGCCATCGAAAACAAGGCAAGTCTGCAGGGAGCCAGGTCGGAGGCCATAGTGGCTGAATTTGAGAAAAATGAAGCGATGGGGAAATATCTTCCGCAGCTGACCCTCAACTACGAATACAAGTACAACCCGATCATCGCCACGCAGGTCATCCCAACCGGACAGCTCCTCCCCGATCCGACCGAAGAATACCGGGCCATCAAGTTTGGTATGACCTGGCAGCAGAACGCGGGTCTTACCCTCTATCAGCCCATGCTCGATTTTACTATTCAGAGCAAACTGAACGAAAGCAGGATCAATGAGCAGGTAAAGCGGGCCGGATACGAGGTTTCGGAAGAGGACCTGAAGTACGATGTGCTTCAGTCATTTGCGAACATATATCTTTATCGGCAGCAGGTGGAGGAAGCCGTGGTCGATTCGGCCAGGACCTACAGTTCGCTCAGCACCATCCGCAATAAATTCGACGAGGGAAAGATCCTGAAACCCGATCTCAACAAAGCGATTCTCAATCACAACAACGCGAAGGCGAGCTACGGGAAGGCGATGTCGGAAGTGCTGAAGGAAAAAATCTTCCTGAGTTACCTCACGGGCATCTCCGTTACAGAACTCTTTCAAAGCAGCTTTGATTTTTCACCCCTGGCCAGCTCCAACCTCGATCGATACACAACCATCCGCCCGACCGATTCAATCGCAAGGATCCGTGAGCTTACCTTGAAGGAGAATCTCCTGAACCAGCAGATCCGTTCGGAACGGAATAAATATGTTCCCCAGGTTGGTTTGGAGGGGTTCCTGGGTGGAAATCAATATTCCCAGACCTTTGATCCGTTCCTGGCCAATTCCTGGTATGGGAACAGCTACCTGGGAATTTCCCTGAAAATGCCGCTGATGCCCGGAGAGAGCACATCGAGCAAGGTGAAGCAGCTGAAAGAGCAAACGAAAATAACCCGTTCCGACAAGGAGGACCTGATCAACGAACTGAAAAAGGATTATCTGTTGGCAGGAGCCGACATCGCCCAGGCGAAGGAAGAGATCTTAACGGCCAGGGCAAATGTGGAGCTGATGTCGGAAAATTTCGCCATTTATAAGGAACGCTTCGAAGCTGGGAAAATCGATGCGGGCGACCTGAACCTGCAGGAGATGGACCTTCAGAAAGAGTTGGCGAATTTATCAAAACTTAAAGCTACCCTGATGACCAGGCAGGTTGAACAGGTGAACGCCGCAGGCAACCTGAATCCTTTCCTGGATTCGGTGAATTAGCAGTCAGGCAGTCGTTCTAAGGGTAAGTGTATTCATGCCGGGTTGTTTTCTCCCATCAGAAAAAAGCCATTTACAATGTGCTGATAACTGTCTTGGCGCTTTGCCCGCTATCGGCAAATCGGTTGATAAATTCACCTACATCTTCGCTGGTCTGCTTTGTTTTCAATTCTGCCATGGTTTGATCATTTTATAGGTAAGCATTTATATTCATTGCCGTTTTCCGTTTCTTAAACAGGATCCATTTTCCGTAATATTGGATCTTCACAGGGTTGGATATTGTTGATGGTATTTCATAAATAAAGTATTCCCCGAAAGGAGTCCTTCCGGGGAAAACCTCTATCTTTAAAAACTCAACTCATCAGCGATGAAATTTGGCAATATCATAAAAACCAGCGCGTTTAAAGACTTTTCAATCATCGTTCTGATCCTGGGGATTGTTACCCTTGTGTTTAGGCTGACCGATGCAGATATTGCCCTGCAACGCTATTTTTACTCACCCGAAAAAGGCTGGTTGCTTCAGTACCGGCCATTCTGGGATTTTATATATCGTTTCGGGATCTTCCCTGGTTACTTCCTTGCATTTGCAGGGCTGATCATGATTACCCTCTCTTATTGGAATGTGAAATACATTCAATACCGCAAAGCATCGATGGTGCTGATCTTTACAATGATTATCGGTCCGGGCCTGTTGGTAAATCTGGTGCTTAAAGATCATACTGGACGTCCGCGCCCCCGCGAGATTACGGAGTTCGGAGGTGCCGAAAAATTTGTGTGCGTTTGCGAAAAAGGAGCCACGAACGAGGGCAAGAGTTTCCCCTGCGGTCATTGCTCCATGGGATTTTACCTGGCTATCCCTTTCCTGATTCTGAGGAACAGGAAGAAGATCCTCGCATATATTGTTCTGGCAGTGGGCGTTGGCTATGGAATTATTATCGGCATTGCAAGGATGATGGCGGGAGGACATTTTGCAAGCGACGTGCTCTGGGCGGGGCTGATCGTGTGGCTTGTTGCGGGGTCCGTGCTTTCTTCTGCATTAAGATCAGAAAAGGCAACACAAATACTATAACGAAAAGACAGGCATTGACCGCTGGTGGGGTACATCATTGTCACACAATTTCTTCCGGAAATCAAAGCGCCCACTCTGTTTACGGATTCTCACTTTTCACGGAGCAATCGTTTCATAAGCAACCGAAGCGTTGAATATTTCCTGAACAAACTGAGGGGCGACAATCTGGGTTGCCAGAGAGTTGGGATGGATGTCATATGGGGGACCAATAATCCTTTGCTGGTGGATTGTACATCCAGCATGGCTGAATTTTCTGGTGTGCTGTTGCTGTTACTTACCTGGCCAAACATTGTACTGTTAAAAAACAGCAAACAAATAACAAGGGTAATATTTTTCATGTCTGTCAATTGTTCTTTCGTCACACTTTTTATGATACTTTTTAATGACTTTAGATATACATAAAAAATGAAAGGAAGAATATGACCAGTCATTATCGGGGTAAAATTCAACAATCTGTAACAATTTGCTATTTTTGAGCCTGAAAATCAGTTTGTGGAACCGGTAAAGAAGATCATTCTCATCATCAAGATTGCGGCGTGTTCGTTCACGCTGTTTTTCAGTGATAGCGCCCTGAGATGTCAGCCGGTTGACTCGCTGCTGAACCAGGCTGAGCAATGGAAAAAAAGGAATCTCATCAAGGGGCTGACGGTAGAGGCTTACATTGACGTCTATTATGTTGGGAACATCGGGGGGACGATTCCCTCTTCGCACACATACGAGTTCCAAAGCAATTCGCCTTACATCAACCAGGTGAGGGTGAACATGCTCGACCTCGACATTCAATACGAAAACCGATGGGCGAGGGCCACCGCCGACATCCGGTTCGGCGATCAGCCGCAGTTGCTGGCAGGCAATGAAACAGCCGAATGGATCAATTACCTTCATGAACTGTCGCTGGGTTTCAGGATTTACAAAGGACTCTGGTTCGACTGCGGGTACCTTGAGAGTCCGGTCGGGGTCGAATCGTCCCGGCCGGTCGACAACCTCCTGAGTACCTGCACGGTGGGCAGCCACTATGAGCCCAGTACCCTGCTGGGCGCCGCGCTTTCGTTCACCACCCCGGATGAAAAGTGGGAATTCTCTGGCTGGGCGGGCAATCCGTTCACCGTGCCTTTCGGGAAAAACCACCATGTGATGTTCGGCATCGACGTTAACTGCAAGCCGACCGATGGCCTGATGGTGAGCTACAACAATGCACTGGGCAACACAGCCCCGGAGGGCGCTTCTTTCGACCGCCATTATTTCTTCAACAACTTGTTTGCCAGATGGGACCCGGCGCCCCGCTGGAATCTTATCGCCCAGGCCGACCTTGCCTTCATGCACTCGGAGAGCAAGGTTACGAATTTGGTTAAGCACGGGTCGATGGCTTCGGGGCTGATCGGGGCGAAGTACTGGCTTCACCCTAAGTTCTCCGTGGCCATACGCGGCGAAATGTTCTACGATCCCGAAAACATTCTTATCGGCGACTCATATACGGGCAAGACAAACCAATTCATGATCTTTGGCTGCTCCGCCGGATTTGAATTCAAACCTTTCAGCGATGGTTACATTCGGTTGCAATACAACTGGCTGACCACGGGAGACCGGGATGTTAAGCCTTTCAACGAGGTGGTTTCCACTGATGGTTCTTACTGGGCTGACTATTCCAGGCAGAATTTCGTGATAACGATGGGGATCAGGTTTTAAGAGGAAAGCGGCCTGTTTAATGCTATTCTCAGGCATCTTTCTTTCCGCAGACTGCATGTCGAAGTTATTCCATATCAACCTTGTACCTGATCAGACGCCTTTCACTGACCGTGGAAGTGTTCAGGTAGAAATATGTGTCAATGATACGCCCAACATTGTCGGCGTAAAAAGTATTCAGGTACCTGGGATTCGGGATCCCGGGCAAATTCATGGCGGTTTTAAGTGTGCCTTTGTATTTGAGGACCCCGAAACTGCCGGCAGGCACTGTCAACACCGAGTCGGGATCTTCCATGCGATAACTCAGTGTGTAAAGGGTGTCACCTTCGATGACCTCGGTTTTCGATGCCAGGATGCTGGAAAAGTTATCTTTCGAAAATTTGATGATCCCCTGTGCATTTACAATATATCCTGATGAATCGCGAAGCAGATCAACAATCCCCCAGTCGGGCATGAAAGGACGGTTGGTACCTTCGAAAATAAAATAACGACCAAGACACGACTGAGAGCCGGAACCATTCCGCAGTTGCTTGCAGAGTTTTCGACCTTGTTTTCAACCGGGTTTCAGGGCAGGAGCAGCTAAACAGTGGTCGATTTGGCAGCCGGCTCTGAAGTGGGGATTATCTTTGGGACAAGAACTTAAAAGTAATGAAAGATGCATTTTTTCAGGCAAACTGATAAACCAGCACCCACAATCATAACAGATAAATTTTACTTCTGGTTTGGAAATGTCAGCGTTACCCTTGCCCCAATTTCCGGGTTATTGCTTATCTCCACCCGACCATGATGCGCATCCATAATCAGCTTAACCAGCGCCAGGTTCAACCCCGTACTTTTGTCAATATGCTGGTCTCCCAGCCCGAAAACCATAAAAGGGTTATCCAGGATCTTTTGAGAAAAACCTCTGCCATAATCAATAAATTCGATGATAGTGAATTGATTATCTTCAGAAAAGCTTAATACTACCTGCGCATTGGAAGGAGAATATTTAACCGAATTATCAAGTATACGTTCAAAGCAAATCTGAATCAATTCCAGATCACCCTGTATTGAATGATTGGATACATCCCCTTTCAAATGAACAGAAATGCCTTTTTCTGCGATTTTATCCCTGAGATTTGCCTGGGTAGTGGCGATTAGTTCCTTGAGTGATACATTCTGGATGTGAATTTTGTGTTTACCGGAGTGTAGTTCGGTAATAAGCAATGCCTGATAGGAAAAACTCTCCAACCGAGCGGCAGACTTTTCAAGATAATAAAGATAATCGAGTAATTCAGGCGAAGCAATTTCTTCTTTGAGAAGGTTCGTGAAACCCTTGATGCCATTAAGCGGAGTCCTGATTTCATGGCTGATAAGACTGAGAAAATCGTTCTTAGCCTGATCAAGGACCGCCAGTTCCTTATTTGCCAGATCAAGAGCGCTGTTGGCATGCTCAAGGGCGTTGGTCCTTTCTTTCACTTTTTGTTCCAATAGCTGATTCTGGTTTTCAAGTTGCTGATGAAGAAACCGGGTTTCGAGCAGGTTTTTCATCCGAAGGGTTACCTCATAAAGATCGAATGGCTTGGAAAGAAAATCCTTAGCTCCCGTTGACAGGGCTTTGCGTTTTGATTCAGGAGAAATATCAGCCGTAAGGACAAGAATCGGAAAGTAGGTATTAGCCGGGATGATACCGGTTAATTGTTCCATAACCTCGTATCCGTTCAGGAAGGGCATCATTAAATCAAGCAGAATGATATCAGGTCCGAAAGACTGGAACAAACCGACTACCTCCCTGGAGTCGGTGGTATATTTATAATTCAGATAGCCGGCCTCCTCGATGAGATCTTTTAGAATTTCGACATTTGAAACCTTATCGTCTACGATCAGGATCTTTGCATTTTTGAGGGTTGAATCAATCATGTTGACGTATTTTGGTAAAGATGAACAATTCAGCTAATTAGGTTTTGATCTATGATTTTCAGAAATTGAATTACATCCAGCGGTTTTGTCAGATACCCCATTGCGCCGGCTTTCATCAGCTTCTCAACCTGAAAAGCCATGGCATCGGCGCTGATAATGATCACGGGAATCGATTTCGTATTGTTGTCGGCCAACAATTGCTCTAAAACTTCAGCGCCATTCATGTCGGGTAAATTGAGATCGAGCATTATGATACCTGGTTTATGCGCTTTTGCCAACGTGATGGTTTGTTTTCCGAACATTGATGCTACAAGGTGAATTTCAGGACGATGTTCTGCCAACAGCTCTTCAACCAGCTCGATGTTCGAAAGATTATCCTCAATGTACAAAATGGTTTTGCCTTGTCTGTTTTCCTGCCTTTCAGGGGCCGTTGAACCGGTGGCGTTACTGATTATCGTTTTGCGGTGTTCTGTGACCGATAGTTCAATCCAGAAAGTGCTTCCGGAGCCAACTTCACTCTCAACCCCAACAGTACCACCCATCGCTTCAGTTATTTTTTTTACCATCACAAGACCAAGCCCAGTGCCTTCAATTCCGGATGTATCCGCTCCTATCCGTTCAAAGGCCTGAAACAGTTTCCCAATTTCTTCAGGGGCAATTCCATTGCCGGTGTCGCTGATTGAAATCCTCACGCTTGTTTTGCCGGACACATCCGTTGATTGCAGGGCGGTTGCAATGGTTATCGAGCCCCCTTCCCTGTTATACTTTATGGCGTTATTGAGGAGATTGATCAGGACCTGCTTCAACCGACGTTTGTCGGCCAAAACAAAAAGATGATCAGATGGGGTATCAATAACTCCAATTGAAACATTCCTTTTAGCCGCGACAACCTGAAGGGTGTCAGTTACTTCTTCAATGATATTTGCAAGTTGAACAGGTTCAAAAGTAAGCGTTTGTCGTCCGGCTTCAATTCCGGAAATATCGAGTATGTCATTGATCAAACTGAGCAAGTGTCTGCCATTGCTCAGGATATGGTTCACCCCTTTTTTTTGTTTCAGATTGAGTTCTCCGTTTTCCATCAATTGTGCAAACCCCAGTATGGCATTCATTGGCGTGCGAAGTTCGTGGCTCATACGCGAAAGGAATTCGCTTTTTGCCAGGTTGCTTCGCTCGGCTTCATTCTTCGCGCGGATGATCTCTTCTCTTTGTTGTAGTATCTCCTGGTTTTGGATTTCAAGCCTGGTATAGGCTGATTTTTTCTGCTTATAACTTCGAAACACAACAATCACGAAACCAAATAATAAAAGAATGGCAAAGGCTGTGAACCCTATAACAATCTGTTGTTGCTTTATACTTTCCTGCTTCTTCAATAACTCTTTGTCTTTTTTCGCTGTCTCATATTTTTTATCAAGTTCACTGATGTTCTTCTCCACTTCTTCATCAGATATAGAATCTTTATATGAACCTCTGAGTTCATGATATTTTAATGCTTTTTCAAATTGCTTGGTGGCCTTATAATACTGATAATAAGAATTATACAAACTAAAATATAAAGGTTTCAGTTTTAGCTTAACGGCGATTTTTTTTGCTTTTTCAAGATTTAGTAATGCGTTTCCATAATCCTTCTTTATTAAAAAGATATTATAAATTCCGAAATAAACATAACACAGATTCATCTGATCATTTAATTCTATCGCAAGCTTTTCAGCTTTAAAATAATATTCCAGCGCAAGATCGACACTATCCAGATACAGATAATCCTGCGCAATATCATGATATGAAAACATTAAAGAGGCTTTTTTATTGATCTTTTCGCGAAGGGTCAAAGCGCTTTTATGAAATGCCAACGCCTGGCTATAGTCTTCCTGTACTAAATAAAGATTTCCGATTTCATGAAGAGCGGTATGAATGTAATTACTATCGGAGATCATCAAAGATGATTCAATACATTTATTTAAGGCATTGTTAATTAAGTATAGCTAAATCATTATTCCATTTGAACATCAGCAATCGGATAGAATGTACCAACATATATTTTGCTTTCGAATAACATTTTGTTTTTCTTCTTAACCGTGCCAGGAAAT
>Ga0247841_10003471_pt1 | contig 29124 bp, 30 predicted proteins | sample LaCruzMarch2015__2_FD_192410 | JGI IMG/M metagenome (GOLD analysis project Ga0247841, IMG submission 192410) | Freshwater microbial communities from meromictic Lake La Cruz, Castile-La Mancha, Spain - LaCruzMarch2015_18m | ecosystem: Environmental > Aquatic > Freshwater > Lake | place: Spain... | reverse complement strand
ATAAAATGAACATAAAATATTTTTCGAAAAAACGCCAAACTTTTGATTTTCTGATTTTACTATAATTCTATTATAAACTAATAATCTTTTTATTTTCATAAAATAAATTATAAAAACATTTTTAAAATTTTCTTAAAAATAATCAATATTTCATCCAAAAAACTATATAAGGATAACCTGTTTTTCATTTAGATTCTTATAGTATTATTATATTATTCTTATAATAATCTTATAGTATTCTTATAATAATCTTATAGTATTCTTATAATATTCTTATAATAATCTTATAATAATTCAAATAATAATCCAAATAATAATCTTATAATAATTCAAATAGTAATCTTATAATAATTCAAATAATAATCCAAATAGAAATAATAATCTTATTAGAAAAATAAAAATAAATTAAATTATTTTGATATTCTTGTTTATGAAATTATCAAATTTACATAATAATTTATAACCTTTAATTACGGTTACTTCACTTACATTACATACCTCTGCAAATTGTTTCTTTGAATAACCCAATTTCTTCTTCTCTGAATAATAATATAATATTGAAGCACAACTGGATGTTGGCGAATTATCACTCATTATCTCACTGTCTTCCAGAAATTTCACCAATTCTTTACATAATTCTATATCCTCCATTTTCATATCCAATATCGAACAATAACGAGATATGAAATCAATAGGTGATGAACTTATTACATTTATCTGTAATAATGTCTGAAATCTTGAATTTCCCTTATTTAATATTACTGGGTCTATATCAAATATCTTTGCTATCTCCTTTGAACTTCGCGGTAAATTATTAATTAAACAAGCGTGATAGATACACGAAGCAATTAAACCTTCCTTATTATCTCCTCTACTTATCTTTTTCTCTGATGCCCTCTTATATAATACCTTGGCATCATCGACAATCTTTTGAGGTATCCCATTATTTAATGAAACTCCCGTTAATTTATTAAAAACATTCCATAATGTCCGTTCATTATATGGCATTGCATTCCACATCTGATATTTCCTAATTAATCTGATATCATAATTACTAAATTTATTTCCTCCTATCATTGAACCCAATGAAGATTTTGGTAATAATGCATTTGTTGGTAATCCACATCTGGAGGGGTCATCACTTTTCCCATCTGCTCCATAATATCGCCATTCTGCGGAATTATCAATCATCTTTCCTAAAATCGAACTACAATCCTTACAAATTTGCATTCCATCTTCTATAACTATCGTTTTAGAACCACAACCGCAAATTAATTCCTCGTCATCCAATTTAACTTCCTTTAATCCTTCCATTATATCCCAAATATCTTCATCAGTATTAAATGTCATCAGTTTTAAATAAACTGTAAGTTTTAAATCATTTTTTTTTATTTAAACAAGTTTTATATATATAATTTAATAATCTTTATATAAAATGAATAAAATAGAATTATCCAAAAAGATTAAAAATGAAATGTCTAATTTAAATCAAAATGAACTAGAAGAAGTTTTTAAAATCATCTATAAAAGTAATAATAATTATAGTAAAAATAATGATGGTGTTATTATTAATCTTTCGTGGATTGATGAAGATGTTCTAAATCAAATACATAATTATATTATCTTCTGTATAAAATCACATAATGAAATTAATAAATATGAAGTTTTATGTAATAATTTTAGTGATGTTATCAATAATAAAGAAAAAATTGAAGATACCGAAATTGATATCATCAATAAAAATAAACAAAAGATATCCTCTTATATGAAATTTTATTTATTAAAAAAAAAATTCAGTAAGCATATCACCATTAATAATAAATTTGATAAAATTTTAACTCACGAAGAATACCTTTTATCCTAATTCACTATTATTATATCCTTATTATTCTTCTCTTTATTAAACAAATACGATTTTTCCTTATAAATTATATTTGAATCTAATAAAAATGATATAAATAATGCCATTGACTGATTCCAACTATCTCTACTTAATGCTGTTATTACTTCCGCTGATTTCTTCACTCCAAATGCTTTCGAAAACTCCGGTATTGATACGAATTCTACTATCTTATCCTTAATTTCTTTTTTCATATCATTTGGTGTTGATGTATATTTACTTATTAACTCCAATGGTGTTTCCTTTCTCATTTTTGTTTTAATTTCCATCTGAACTTCCGCTTTCGTCTCAACTTTTTTTTTAATTGTTATGGAATCGATTGGCTTTATTTCTATTTGTGAAAATTTATTAAATAAATCCTTATTCTCTTTATAAATCCACATTCTTTCATTTGTTTCGTGTTCTTGTGGGATTTCTTTTTGAATTAATTCCATTAATAAATATTTATATTAAAATATATTTCATTTTTTATATCCATTTAGAATTATATTAAATTATCTATTTTCTATTTTCTAATTTAGATGATATAAAAAGAAAAATTATTTTGTTTTTATTTATTCTTATATTATTCAAAAAATGATTTATATGATTAATTTATTAATATAATCAAAAGATGAATTTTAAGGATTATTATATCGTTAAACATAATTCAACCGTTTTTGAACCAAATACTGTTGTTAAGTATATAACTTGCACCTATTCGGGCAATTGTTATCTCATCGCAGATTTGAATGAACCATTAAAACGTGAATGGATTATGAAATATTCATTATATCCAATTGATAAAAATGAAGTTTCTGTAAATCACTATCATATTCCAGAATATGATAAAATTGCAAATAAATTTATTAATAACAATAGTTATTTAGGTTTATAAACTGGTAATAGGGTTAAACGACCCATTGTTGCCAATTGAACTGCAATTTTATTACAATAGGATACTTTTGTATTTTTAACATCCTCTAATCCTAAATCTATCATAATCTTATGATGTTCATTCTTTTGTAATGATAAACATACTATTCCAGTCTTTTTACCATAAATAATACCGGGTGTTAATAACTTAAACACATTTATTTTATTTTTATTATTATCCATTACAGGAACCATTAAACCCCATGCATATTTTTCTTGTGTAAAATCTTCCGGCACTTTTATATAATTTCTATTTTCTATTAACTCATCCATCTGTTTTTTATTAAATGAATTATGATTTAATCCATCATTATTATAAATTAATGGTTCAAATGTTTCATTATATATATTCACAAATCCTATATATTTATTACTAACATTCCTCGCACTTGGTACCTCTTCATTTCTTATTAATATTCCCTCTTTTATAAATATATCCTCTATATACTTATCTATTTCATTCAAATCATTTTCACCAATAATCTTATTTATCAATAATTTAAATGTTATCTCATCTATTGTCTTATATAATGTTATAACCGCATTATAATAATTATTTATTTTCCGTATTCTCTTGAATTTCTTATATAAATTATTATCTAACTCATTAATTTCATCTATTACATCAATTTCATCTCTTATTAAATTGATTTTTAATGGTTTATCCTCTATTACATCTATTATATGTAATCCATCCTCGTGTGGTAATAAAATAATATTATTAATTAAAATATTCGGATATATACTAATTTTAATTGCGTGTAATATAATTGTTATATCTATATCTCGGAATATCTCTTTCAAATATTCATATGATATAAATCTCTTATTATTCTGCACAAATTCCAATACTATCTTTTTTATTTTTTGTTGTATATTTATTGCCAAATGTTTATACGTCTCCTCCCTAAATCCTATTTTATTTTCCTTTAAATCATTTAAATTAACTTTACAAACCGGATTATATTTTTCATCATCTCCCAATTTATATTTAATCCTATTTCCTTGTGATGTTATTAATTCTATTTCACCCAATTTAAACATCTCCTTTGGAAAATAATTAATATTCTTAAATAAGGCACAATCAATAGCATTATTTCTTATTATCTCATCCACTATAAAAGTTTTATATAATTTACCCGCTGATATCCTATATGCGTGAATATCTGGACTCTCCTTTTCGTAATTATATATACTACAATGTAAATAAACAGTTACATTTCTTTTTTCTATCGGTAATAAACTATGACTACAATTTCTTATCCCTCTTCCTATAATCTGATCTATTCTATTAAAATGATACCACGGATCTAATATATGTATCTCTCTTATATTCTTGAAATTTAGACCTTCACTGGCTACTGGTGTCATTAATATAACTTTTATTAATTCACCATTTATATTCAATGGATTATTAATTTTACCTATTAAACCATCAATAGTAGTATTTCCCATAATAACCGGATCACTACTTGATAAAATACAATACTTAGGATATTTAATATTCTCATAATTAATATTTTCAGTTATTGCAGATTCAGCTAATATATTTGTTGTTCCTTCTCTTGTAAATCCCATATGTTCTAACATTATTGCTAATGGAATTATACCAGCCCATATGAATTTAGAATAAATAACTATTATTCCCTGTGATTTCTTTATTATCTCTGCTATCTTCGCAAATTTACCAGAATATATACCAATATTCTGAGGACTTAATGTATTCTTATATTTCGATGAATATTTAACTATTAATTGTTCCTTTTTCTCCTGTTTTATGAAAAAATTATTGAATCCTTTTACTCCCGATTCATCCTCATATACTATATTTCCAAATGTAAGACTCATAAAACCTTTCTTATTTTCTGTATCATTCTCAATCAATTCAGCCTCCTCAACATTTAACTTCTTTTTATTTTCTATACATAACTTCTGTTTTTCACTTATCTTTGATAAAACTAAACCATCTTCTATATTACTCAACCAATTTTTATCCAAATCTTTAACTAAATTTCCACTTTGAGAATTATAAATTATTCTATCTATCATCTCAACTCCATTTAATCGTGGTGATATCTTTATTGCAAAATTAAAAGGATTCTTTCCTCTTAAATATGATATATAATTTGATGACATTAAACTTATAAATTCTATTGCTTCCTTTGTTATCTTATTTTCATTATCAAATATATTAGGTTTTTTATATAAATGTAATCGTTTGTCATTCAATAATAATAAATAAAATAATGTATATATATCGGATTGTTCATTATACATTGGTGTTGCTGTTAAAAAAATTAAACGATTATTTATTCCTTTTCCACAGGCATATTCTAATGCATCAAATACTCGTTTATTATTATCATTTATATTCTTCTTTACATTTCTTATATTATGTGCCTCATCTATTATAATTACCTTATCTTTTACTATAATTGATTTATCAATATAAGTATCTATATAATTAGCAAATGATTCATATGTAAAAAATTTATATCTGGATTTTATCAAATTCTTTATTTTCTTCTCTATTGTCTTTTTATTATCATTTTTCATTAAATTACCCAATTTTACATATGTATCTCCAGTACATTGTGCTGATATAGTTGAAAAATCCGTTATTTTTGTCATATCAAATATCTGATTTTTAAATCCTCCCTCAATTGCCTTTGGTAATATTACCCAAATTTTAGGTTCATCATAAGAATTATGATTTATTAATAGACTTTCCGCAATTGTTATAGCAGTACAAGTTTTTCCTACTCCCACATCATAATAAATTAATAAACTTCTATATGGTGTTCTATATGATAAATAATGTGCCATTAAATACTGAAATGAACTTTTATTAAATCCACTACATAACTCCGTTGCCTTATCCTCAAAATCCTTTATTGTTAATATATCCGGATATTTATCTATCTTATGAATACTTATTTCCTTCAATTCTAATAACTTCTTATTAAAATTAATATCATCCAATTCAGGATAATATAAATATTTTAATTCTTCCTCTGGTTCCTTCTTAATCTTCTCCTTCTTTATCACTTCTAATAAAGGTGATATCTCAAATTCTCTCATATTTAATCTTCTTTTTCTATCTTCATCTTCATCTTCTCTTCTTCTTTCTTCTTCTTTATCTTCTAAACCAAATTTATTACATTTATCCTTTAATTCCATATAAATCTCACCATTCTTCTTTATCTTTATATTTGTCTGTGGATTTATCAATTTATTATTTAACCATTTTTCACAATCTTCCTTTGTTGGCTCATTCTTCAATTTATAAATAGGATTATTCGTTTTCTTCTCGGTCTTTATTATCTTCTTATATTTGCTTATTATGGTCTTATATTCTGGTAATATTGTCTTCGTTTTCTCATTTAACACATTCAATTTTATACAAGCTTTTTCTATTTCTTTATATAATTTTCCGGATTTATCAATTTTACTGTTTGTGAGAGGATTAATTAATTTATTATTAGCAATCCATTTAAAACATAATTCACGAGTAATTGGTTCATATTGAGTTTTTAAATAAATTTCATTAACTGTTACTTTATCTTTAATAGGTGTTTTAACATCTTTACAAGCTTCTTTAAATCTCTTATATTCTTTACTTTTTTCTTTTGCTTTAAATTCATATCCACTATGTGGATTTATTAATTTATTTTCCTTCCATTTAATACAATCATTTGTTGTAATCTCTTTTTTTTTCATAATTCTATTAGTTAAATTGAAATAAAAATAAATAAATTACATTTTTTCATATTCTAAAATTTTCTTATTCGCAAATTTAAATAATTCTATTCTCTCTATATTATATATTTTTATATGTGATATTACCTCATTAAAATTATACCATTTTATTGCTCTTATCTCTCTTACTTGTTCCAAACATTCATTATCTATTCTAATATTCACATTCAAATTATCCAATTTTGCTACATAATATAAATGTTTATACATTATCCCATTTGTTCCAAAAAATATTTCCTCAAATGGTATTATTTCTGTTATTATTTGTAAATCTTCCTTTTGTATCCTCGTCTCCTCATAAAATTCCCTTATAGCACAATCAATATCATTTTCTTTCATCTTTCTTCTTCCTTTTGGAAATCCCCATTCCTGTTCGTTATAAACGGTCTTAATCGATGTAATATAATTTCTTAAAAAGTTATTTTCATTTAATGTATAAAACTTAATTTTTGAATTTATATATTCTTTATTATTCTTATTCGTTTCATTCTGATACCATACATAATTCCATATATCCTCAAATTTACTATTAAGAATCATATGTCTCTCATTTATTGTCATATTTGTCAATAATTTCTTTATATATTCAATATCATTTGTTTCATATTTACCTCTAATAAATTCCATAAATGATAAACTATCTTTTCTTTGTATCATTAAATATTTAATCTCATTATTTTCTATTTTATAACATATGATTCCAAAACTTATTATAGGATGAGGACAATTTTTATATATATGACCTATTAAACCACAATTTCTACAACATTGTATTTTAAATAAAGTTTTACTTTTCATCACATTATTTTTATTAATATCCATTTTCTTAAATAATCTCTAATACTTGGAATATCTATTACTAAATCCTTCTAATTCATCTTCACCATCTAATAATTGATTTAATTGTGATTGACTCGCATTTACTGATATACTCTCACTGGTATTCTCGAATTTCTCTTTCTTCTCTTCTTTCTTCTCTTCCTTAACTTCTACTTTCTTTACATCTGATTTCTCCATTTTCTCACTTACAAATGTTTCAACCATCATATTATGTGCATATTCATTTGAATCTTGAGGACTCATTACAGTCATCTTTTCTTGTATATTTACTTTATCCATCGCATTACTATAAGTAAATAAGGTCATAAATGATATTATTATCACAAATATACAATATATTATTATAAATATACATACTATCCAAGCATATAACCAACACCACCATCTCTGATTTTTATTACCTCCTGTAACCATACAAGTAAGTTGTAATAATGTTAAAAATATTGATGGTATTAACATTAAAACCACTAAAAATACAAATAATACACGATTACCAACGGTTAAATCAGTTCGTGTTAATATTATTGTAAGAACTATTGTTATAATTGCAGCAGCTATTGCATAAGAAGCATATAAAGCTTGAGGACTACCAAAGAATGCATCATATAAACCCATTTAATATTATTATTATTGTTCTATTAAGAAAATAAGAGAATAAAAATATTTAAAAAATGATTATTTATTTAAAGTTATATTAATATTAAATTAATTTTCAATGGGTATTCCTTATTATTTCTATCATCTTACTAAAAAATATAATAATATTATGATTGATAAATTACCTAGTGATATTTCTATTTATGCAATTGATTTTAATGGAATTATTCATCCAGAAGCTCATAAAGAACTAGATAATCCAAATAAACAACAATTATTTATTAATCTATGGAATAAAATTAATTATTATAATGATACTTATAATCCAGATAAATTATTGATTTGTATTGATGGTGTTGCACCTCTTGCAAAAATTATTCAACAACGTAAAAGACGCTATCTATCCATTTATAAAAATAAAATTGATGATATTGATATTAAATGGGATACTAATGCTATATCTACTGGAACTCAATTTATGAATAATTTAGATGAATTCATTGAAACTCAAATAAAAAAAGAAAATAAACTTAATTTTATATTAAATGGTAGCAAAAAAGAGGGTGAAGGTGAACATAAAATCTTCGATTATTTTAAAGACATTGATAATTCTAAAGCTATTATTATCAATGGATTAGATGCCGATTTAATTATTTTATCTCTAATTTCTGGTTTATCAAATATTTATCTTATGCGTGAAAATAAAACAGATATTATATATGTTTCCATTGATAATCTTAAATTTGCTTTATTATCAGAATTAAAAACTAAATGGTCTTCTATTGATAATGATATCGATATTATTGAAAGTTATTGTGTTATGTGTTCTATTCTTGGTAATGACTTTATACCACATATTCTAACTTTGAATATTAAAAATAATGGATTAAATAAATTAATTAATATTACCTCTAAGGCTATTGAAAAAACGGATGCTTTAGTTAAAAATAATAAAATTAATAAAAATTGTTTAACTTTAATATTTACAGCCATTGCCGAAAATGAAGAAAATGAATTATTAACCCAAATTTCTAGTGGTATATCTAAAAAACCCACTGATTTTACATTAAAATCTCAAGAATTTGCATTGAAAAATAAAGATAAATTATTAAATGAAATTTATAGTAATAATAGTAAATGGCGTTATAACTATTATAAATCTTTATTTGATATTAATATTAATACTGATAGTTCCCTTGTTTCTATTATGGTATCCAATTTTATTAAAGGTATCTATTGGACCTATAATTATTATAAGAAATATGATTTGGATTTAGAATGGTTTTATCCTTATAATTATCCACCAACCACTAGAGATATCAGCAATTTTCTTAAAATTAATGATATATCTGATATTAAAAAAAAAGGAGATTATTTACATCCAGAACTACAATTATTATTAATTACACCCATCCAAAGTCATCATCTATTAGAATTTAATCCTAAACTTAAATATCTGACTTCAACTAAATTTAAATATCTCTATCCTGTTGAATTCAAAATTCAAACATTCCTTAAATATCATTTACACGATTGTATGCCCGTTTTACCTATGATTAATATATCAAAAATTAAACTAGAATTTAATTTACAAAAATAAATAATATTAATACCACCTATTGTCATTATAATTAATATAATTCAAATAAATCTAATATTAATATATAATCTTTTAAAATATTTAAACACAACTTATTATCTTTGAAGTTTTAATGAACTTTCTTAAATCTTTAATAGTTATTCATAAAACTTATATTTTGTTATTCATCTTGTCTTTAAATACTTTTTATTATTGTATTATTATTATATATATTTAATAAAAAATGATAATGATATTATTTTTATAATTATGTATTATGCCTAATACTAAAAAAATAACTTGTTGTTGTGGCAAGCGTGTTTGTTTTAAGAACTTGACATATCATTTACGTTCTCGTGAAAAACACGATTCAAGGATGATTAGGAAACACGCACCATCTGATGGTGATATTCTTGATAAGATGGCAGAATTGGATGACAACAAAGATACTATGACTGATGCTGAATATTTGGATTATGCTAATGGTCTCCTTCAGACTTATCGTTTCTGGAAAGTTGAACGAGATTTTGTACGCATTTGGCGATATATTGTTGCTAACAATATTATTCACGTCTTTTATTACAATCATAAAAACGAAGCTTATGGCTTCCAAATTATGATATAAATTGTTGTCATATAATTAAAAAAATGAGTTTTTTTATTTTTATTTTTATTCATATATGATTAAATCTTATTATAAATGTATGTGTGGATATAAATGTAATATAAATAATATTCATTCTCATTTATCATCAATAGAACACGATAAAAAGATGTTGGATAAATATGCACCAACCACTAATCATCTAATATCTTTAATGGACCGATTAGATAATATTAAAGAACATATGAATAATAATATTTATCTAAATAAATGTAAAAAACTTAAAGATATCTTTAATTATTGGAATGTTGAACGAAATTTTAAACGAATTTGGATTTATAAAATAAATAATGATAAAATTATTATTCAATATTACGATCACTTAAATAATAAATTTGAATATAAAAGAAATATAAACAATTAGTTTATTATTATTATTATTATTTATGGATATTGAAACTTTTTATAATACCATTGCTAATGAATTTGATAAAACTAGAGTTCGTCTTTGGTCCTGTGTTATATCTTTTCTAAATTCATTTCCTTCTAATTCTAAAATTCTAGATATTGGTTGTGGTAATGGTAAATATATGAATTATAGAAATGATTTAATATTCAAAGGTATTGATATTTCTATTAAATTGGTTGATATTTGCAGAAATAAAGGTTTTGATGTAATTAAAGCACCTATGACATCTATACCATTTGATAATAATAGTTTTGATGGTGTTATTTGTATTGCTTCTTATCATCATTTAACTAATGATGAAGATAGAAAGAAGACTTTAGATGAAATTTATAGAATTCTTAAAAATAATGGTTATGCATTTATTGAAGTATGGAGTAAAGAACAAACAGATAATTCTAATAAAAATTCATTAAATTTTGTTAGAAAATCAAATTTAGTAAAATGGACTTCCAAAAAAACCGGAGACATCTATTATAGATATTATAATATCTATTCATTTGGAGATTTAGAAGAAGAAATAAGGAGATTAAAACCCGATTTTACTATAATTGATAGTGGATATGAAAAAGGAAATTATTATGTTAAATTACAAAAAAATAATTAAAATCTTATTTTTTTATTGAAGTATTTATAATACTCTCTATCTGTTTTGTTTCCTATTGTTTCCAATAGAATTTTCATTTCTTTATGTTTTTTTCTCAATGAATTCATTATTTGGTTATTATCATCTTTATAATACTGATGATTTATTATTAAATCCAAATCTCTATAATAATTACTTAATTTATTATAGATTTCATAACTATCCGTAAATATATATTTTATTTCATTATATAATAAATAATTTTTTTCTAAATAATAATTCGTGTTTTTCAACTTATTCATAAAATCACTAAAACTCGTAAATCTATTATATGTCTTCTTATCTATCACATATTCATTTTCTAATACTACACTACTCAAATAATTCTCATAAAAATCATTTTCTTTAAATCCTTTTAAATCTAATAGATATTTATAAATCTTAATTTTTACATTATCAATATATATACTCATAGTTGTATTAAATTTATTATAATCAGTAATTGACATATATAATCGTAATGAATCATAATTCTTTTTAATTATAGTAATCATTATTTTTATTTTATTTCATCTTTAAAGTCATATAAGTTTTTTGTTTTCATTGATTTATTACAGGTGCTACAAATAGGCATCAGATTCTCTAATACAGTTTTTCCTCCTTTTGCTTCGGCTATTATGTGTCCACATTCGAATATAGATTGTGTTATATTTATTTCATTACAACATAAACATTTGGTTTTTCCTATTTCTTCACCAATATAAGTATTCCAAACTTTAATTCTTAAAGCTTTAGGAATTATTTGTTTATTATATTTAACCTCTTTTTCAGTAAAAATAGGATTCAATAATATATATTTATAAATATCATAAAAATAATAATTATTAAATTCATATATCTTATATATAAAATCATTGATATCATTGAAATATATGAGTAAATGTTCTTTAAAGAAATATAAATATTTCTTATCACTTATATTTCCTAAATATTCCAATAATATATCTATTATATTTATTTTTATTTTTTCACTAACTAATAATCTATATCGTAAATCCAATAATCGCTCATATATAACATTTATTTTCTTATTTTTCTTATATTTATCTCTTAAATAATCATATATATCAATATTACTATCATAATCAAATTTATTTTTAATTATATATAAATAATCATTATAATTAATATCTTTATAATCCAATTTCAATAATAATTCCAAAACTTTTATTTTTATGTCATATAAACTATTATCAAAATTATAAAATTTATTATCTTCATATCTTATATAATACCAATTCAACTCTTTTATCAGTTTTTTATAAATATCCATCTTTTTCGATATCTATAAATAATAAAAATAAATATCACTTTTTATTTTATTTCTTCCTTAAACTCATATAAATTCTTTGTTCGCATCGATTTATTACAGGTACTACAAATAGGAATCAAATTATTAACTTCTGTTTTTCCTCCTTTTGCTTCAGCTATTATATGTCCGCATTCGAATATAGATTGTGTTATACTTATTTCATTACAACATAAACATTTCGTTTTTCCTATTTCTTCGCCTATATGAGTATTCCAAACCTTAATTCTTGTCATCTTCGAAATCGTTTGTTTCTTCTTTTTATCCTGATTATTAAATCTATATTTACCATTATCCGGCAATAACTTATATTCTATCGATTTCTTCTCAAATTTATTATAAGTTATACAATCTTCTTTTATTTTCCTTCCTGATATCGGATTTATCAATCTATTTAATAACCATAATTCACAATCCATTTTTGTTATCTCTTCTTTTCCTTCAACCTCTATTCCAAACTCATTACATCTCTTTTTATAATCTAAATAAGTTTTGCAATTTTCTTTTATTGCTCTTCCAGTTATCGGATTTACTAATTTATTTGATAACCATAATAAACAATCGTTTTATATTTAATTTTAATCTTTATATAAATATTTGTATTGATTCATATATAGATAATAATAAAAAATGAGTTATCAATTTTATTTTAATTATTAAAAATGGCTGTAGTATCAAATATTGAAACTGTCATTAAAGAAATCTTAGATTTAGAAAAAAATGATTGTGAAGATTCAAGGTTGTTATGGTTAAGTCCAGATACTCACGAAGAATACAATAAACTTATTCTAGGGATTTCTAAAAAACTCGATATATTGCATTATGGCATTCCGAAAAATCCTTCTTATGTAGTCTTTAAGACTTCTAATAATGAATATTCACTCTATCCCGATAGAGAAAGAACGCCAGAAAATGATATTTATCATCTCTGCAAAATGAAAGTTGGCACCGATTATTCGAATATCTGGAATCCAAACATCTATGATAAATTTGAAATGTCTGATGGTTTAAAAACTATTGACATCACAGATTTAGTCAATTTGGAAGATGTTGATTTAGAGGCATTGTTCGGTTAAATTTTATTTTTTTTAATTTATGATTACTTATGATAAGAATAATTATTAGAATAATAATAATAAAAACAAGCTACCGCTCACTTTCAATTTTATTTTTTGTATTTTTATAAAAATAATTATTCAAACATTAATTCTAATTCCTTTAATTAAATCTTCTTCTAATTCTTCATTTTCTTATAATATAATTGAAATATTGCAGATTCATTTAATAATATCTTAGACTAATCTATTAATTTCCATATAGGTCTATTTAAACTAATTCTTGAAGATTTAAATAACAAAAAATAATATTAATTATTGCAAAATCCTTAAATCTCTTTTTAATCTCCAAAGAGTTCTTCAAGATAATCATAATCCGGATTTTTGAAAACTCGTGATGGTTTCAATACTTCTTTTATTAATTCTTCCTCCATCTTCTCATTATTCCTTTTCATTGCTTCATAATCCAATTCAAATATTTCAGGATTTGTAAATAATAATTTATAAAACTTATTTATTTTCTTTAAGTTATTTTTAATGATATCAATAGCATTTTTATTACTAACTAATTCAAACCACGCTATTTCTTCCTCATATTCCTTTAATAATTTAATTGCATTTTTATTAGAACTTAAACTACACCAATCTATTTCATCTATATTCGATGCTAATAATTCAATTGCATTTTTATTTCCTGATAACATAAACCAGTTAATTTTATCTTTATTCTTTTCTAAAAGTTCTATTGCATTTTTATTAGAACTCAAATTAAACCAATGTATTTTATTTGGATTCTCTTCTAATATCTTAATTGCTATTGGATTTGTATTTAATGATAAATATTTATAATTTATTTTATCAGGATTTTCCAATAATAAATCTATTGCATTTTTATTTGTAGATAAATACGACCAATCTATTTTCTCTTTATTCTCTTTCAATAATTCTATTGCATTTATATTACAACTTAAATTTTGCCAATCTATCTTCTCTTTATTCTCTTTCAATAATTGTATTGCATTCTTATTTAATGATAATCTAGACCAACTAATTTTATCCTGATTTAATATTAAAATTTCCATTGCATTCTTATTAGAACTTAAATTATGCCAATTTATTTTATTTATATTCAATTTTAATAAATCAATTGCATTCTTATTATGACATAAATATCTAAATCTTATCCTATCTTTATCAATCCAATCTCTCAATTTCCAAACTGGTTTATTCAAACTCATTTTTATGATAATAATTATTATATATTAAATTTTTCATTTTTTATTCCAATTATTATAAAAATATGATTAATTAATTATTTATAAATAAATAATAATAATCCTATGTTTCCAGATCATTGCATTAAAGAACATATTTATGATTTATATATTTATATGAAATCTGATAATTATCATAGTGATTTAATTGTATTCAAGAATTATACAGATTTTACCGTTAAAGAATATATTACTGCTATATTAAATGATAATAATTATTCACAACATTTAATAAAAAAAAATAAAAACACTAATAAATTCATATTTAAATATAATGATGATTATATATTCATTTATTTTGAAGAATATATTGTAAATACTGTTGAATTTCAAATAGAAATATTTAATAATCTTAATCACGCAATTAATTATTATAATCAAATGTAATTTTATTTTTTATAAATAAATGACAATGATTTATTTCCGGTATCGATTGATGTTCTAATTTATTTATTCTAAATATAATATCATAATATTTTGGATTAAATAATTTATAAACCATTTTTCTATATTTCTTTATATTATGTTTTCTTTTATTCCATATAATCCAATGTATTACATTTCTATTTACATCATATGGAAATTTATTTATATTCATTGATATCATTTTATTTTTTAATATATTATCCAATATATATTCACAAATATTATTATCTTTCTTTAAAATCTCTTGTTTAAATTCTAAATATTTAATTTCTATTTCTGGTTTTCTATATAATAATAATTCTGTATTATTTAAATCATTCCAATTTATCATTATGTATTATTAATTATCTTATTTTATTAAATATGATTATTATTTTATATTATTTTTAATTACAAAAATGAGGAAGATTGATGAAGAAAACATTTTCGTCTGGTTAAAAATTGATAAATATTCTCGATTATTATTATAATACTCTGGAATATTTAGAAGAGACCGTTAGTTTTTATGAAAACTAATTTTTTTTAATTACAAAAAACTTTTCACCTAAACAATATGATAATCACTGATTGGTGAAGTGTAATAAGAAATCACGATTCTATTACGTTCATTGATGACTATTGGATAAAACTCCAAATAGTGTGACACATTCTCCATATATTTAACCTTAAAGACAATATGATTATCTAATTCATAATAAATACGCCATCTTATGATATATGGCTGAAGTTCTCGAATAAAGAGTTCCTTCATTTTTTCAATATTGTTGATGAAATAATTGAAGTCTTGTATTTTAATGGCTTTTCCAACATAATTGCCTTTAAATTTCAGACACAACAATTCATATATTATCAAATTTACATCTGACAACATCGTATAATTTTTATTTTTTTTACAAATAATCACTTTTTATATAATACAATAAAAATTAATCTTCATACATTAAATCCATATAATCCTCACCATAATCGACAATCTTCTTAAATACTCTTGATGGTTTCATAATTTCTTTTATTAATTCCTCCTCTATTTCCTCATTATTCTTTTTCATTGCTTTATAATCTAATTCAAATAAATGTGTATTAGTTAATATGGCTTTATATCTTTCATTATCTAAAAAATTTAATTTAATAATAATGTCATATGCATTTTTATTATAACATAATCCATATTCATAAATTTCATCTAAATTTTGTTCTAATAATTCAATTGCATTTATATTTTCTGATAAATTCATCCAATTTATTTTATTCTGATTTTCAGATAATAATTTAATTGCTCTAGGATTTGTATTTGTTGATAAATTAGACCAATTAATTTTACTTTTATTTTTTTCAAGAATCTTAATAGCCTCATCATTCGTATTCATTGATAAATTAGACCAATTAATTTTACTTTTATTTTTTTCAAGCAACTTAATAGCCTTATCATTCGTATTCATTGATAAATAATTCCAATCTATCTTATTTCTATTAGCTAATAATAATTCAATAGCTTTATCATTTGTATTCCAAGATAATATACTCCAATCAATTTTATTTTGATTTTTCATTAATAATTCAATTGCATTATCATTCCTATTATATGAAAATAAATGCCAATTTATTTCATCTCGTTGTTCTTCCAAAATCTTAATTGCCTTATTATTCGTATTCATTGAGAAATAACACCAATTAATTTTACTTCGTTGCACTTCAAGCAACTTAACAGCTTTATCATTTGAATTTTTTGAAAAATTGAACCAATCTATTTTATTTTGATTCTTCAATAATAATTCAACTGCTTCATCCGAATTATTTAATGATAATAAAGACCATTGAATATCTGTTTCATTAATCCAATCTCTCAATTTCCAAATTGGTTTATTTAAACTCATTCTTTAAGATTTAAATAACAAAAATAATTCATTTTTTTGCAATAATAATAAGAATTATTGAAAAATCCTTAAATCTATTATTTAATCTTCATACATTAAATCCATATAATCCTCACCATAATCTGCAATCATCTTAAAAACTCTAGAAGGTTTCATAATTTCTTTTATTAATTCCTCTTCCATTGCTTGATTATTCTTTTTCATTGTTTTATAATCTAATTCGAATATTAATGGATTACTTAATAAATTTGAATAATAGAATTCGAATTTATGATAATTATTTTGAAATATTTTTATTATTTTTGGATTACTATTTTTTGTAATATTATTCCAACAAATTGATGTATCATTAAGTAATAGAAAATCTACTATTTTATCATTTGTATTTAAAGATAAATTAAACCAATCTATTTTATTTTTATTTTTCATTAATAATTCAACTGCTTTATTATTCGTATTTGTTGATAAATAAGACCAATTAATTTTTTCTTGATTATTTAATAATAATTCTATTGCTTTATCATTTGTATTTAATGATAAGAAATTCCAATTTATTTTATTTTGATTGTGTATTAATAATTCTATTGCCTTATCATTTGTATTTAATGATAAGAAATTCCAATTTATTTTATTTTGATTATTTAATAATAATTCAACTGCTTTATTATTTTCATTTGATGATAAGAAAAGCCAATTTATTTTATTTTGATTTTGCATTAATAATTTAATTGCATTATCATTTGAATTTGATGATAAAGAACACCATTTTATTTTATTTGAATTCTTTTCAAGAATCTTAATGGCTCTATCATTCGTATTAAAACACAAATTATACCATTTTATTTTATCTAAATTCTTCTCAAGATATATAATTGCATTATCATTTGTATTTGATGATAATTTATACCAATCTATTTTATTTGGATTATTTATAAGTAATTCTATTGCTTTATCATTTGTATTACACGATAAATCATTATAATTTATTTTAGATTTATTTATCCAATCTCTCAATTTCCAAATAGGTCTATTTAAACTCATCTAGTTTTTAATGAATTTAAATAACAAAAATAATTCATTTTTTTGCAATAATAATATAAATTATTGTCAAATCCTTAAATCTTTTGATTAACCAAACATAAGTTCAAGATAGTCATCTCCATAATCAGCAATCCTATTAAATAACCTCGAAGGTTTCATAGTTTCTTTTATTAATTCCTCTTCCATTGCTTCATTATTCTTTTTCATTGTTTTATAATCCAATTCGAATATTAATGGATTACTTGGAATATAATAATATAATAATAATGGATTATTATTGTAAATCTCTTGTAATAAATGAATAACTTTAGGATTTGTATTTAATAATAAATTAAATTCATTTAACTTATCTTGATTCTTTAATAATAATTCAACTGCTTTATCATTTGTATTTAATGATAAATTAGACCAATTAATTTTATTTTCATTTTTCAATAATAATTCAATTGCTTTATCATTTGTATTTAATAATAAATTATACCAATCTATATTATTTTCATTTTTCAATAATAATTCAATTGCTTTATCATTTGTATTTAATGACAATTTAGACCAATTTATTTTATTTTGATTATTTAATAATAATTCAATTGCTTTATCATTTGTATTATATGATAATATAGACCATTCTATTTTCTTCTTATTTTCTATTAGTAATTCAATTGCTTTATCATTAGAATTCCTTGACAATTCGCCATAATTAATTTTTGATTCTTCAATCCAATCTCTCAATTTCCAAATTGGTTTATTTAAACTCATTCTTTAAGATTTAAATAACAAAAATAATTCATTTTTTTGCAATAATAATAAAAATTATTAACATTTCCTTAAATCCTTTATTTAATCTTCATACATTAAATCCATATATTCCTCTCCATAATCAACAATCATCTTAAAAACTCTAGAAGGTTTCATAATCTCTTTTATTAACTCTTCCTCCATTGCTTCATTATTCTTTTTCATTGTTTTATAATCCAATTCGAATATTAATGGATTACTTAATAAATCTAAATTATATGTCTTTATATCATTAATATATAAATTTTTAATTAAATCAATAACTTTAGAATTTTTATTTCTAAATAAACGAACCTTATTTATTTTATCTCGGTTTTGTTCCAAAATCTTAATTGCATTATCATTTTCATTAGATGAAAAGACATACCAATCTATTTTATATTGTTTTTCTTCTAGAAATTTAATAGCTTTATCATTCTTATTATACGAAAATGCAGACCAATTAATTTTATTTTGATTTTTCAAAAGCAATTCAACTGCTTTATCATTCTTATTAAATGAAAATGAACACCAATTTATTTTATTTCTTTGCTTTAATAATAATTTAACCGCTTTATTATTCGAATTTCTTGAAAATCCATTCCAATCAATTTTACTTTGATTATTCAATAAATATTCCACTGCTTTATCATTTGTATTATATGAAAAATAATACTTATTTATTTTTTCTTGATTATTTAATAATAATTCAACTGCTTTATCATTTTTATTCGCTGATAAAATAGACCAATTTATCTTCTCCTGATTTTTCATTAGTAATTCAATTGCTTTATCATTTTTATTATATGATAATCCAGACCATTCTATTTTATCTTGATTTTGTTCTAAAATCTCAATTGCTTTATCATTAGAATTCCTTGACAATTCACCATAATTCTTTTTTAATTCTTCAATCCAATCTCTAAATTTCCATACTGGTCTATTTAAACTCATCTAGTTTTTTATGAATTTAAATAACAAAAATAATTCATTTTTTTGCAATAATAATATAAATTATTGTCAAATCCTTAAATCTAAAAGAGTTCTTCTAAATATTTGAATCCACCTAATTTAAATATTCTTTCAGGTTTCATTACTTCTTTTATTAATTCTTCTTCCATTTCCTTATTATTTATTTTCATTCTTTTATAATCTAATTCAAATATTAATGGATTACTGAATATAATTGAATCATTACTATAAAAATCTTTTATTAAATCAATTACTTTAGGATTTTTATTTTGAAATAAATGAAATTTATCTATTTTATCTCTATTCTCTTTAAGAATTTCTATTGCTTTATCATTCTCATTAGATGAAAACATATGCCAGTTTATTTTATCTCGATTTTCATTAAGCAATTTAACAGCTTTATCATTTGTATTTCTTGAAAATAAATACCAATCAATTTTATTTCTATTTTTTATTAATAATTCAACTGCTTTATCATTTGTATTTAAAGATAAAGACGACCAATTTATTTTATTCCTATTTTTCATTAATAATTTAACTGCTTTATCATTAGAATTAAGTGAAAAGGCATTCCATACAATTTTATTTCTATTTTTAATTAATAATTCAACTGCTTTATCACTCGTATTATATGATAAATAATACCAATTAATCTTATCCACATTCTCTAATAAAATTTCAACTGCTTTATCATTCGTATTTGATGATAAATATATCCATTTTATTTCCTTTTTTTCTTCTTTAAGTATCTTAATAGCTTCATCATTTGTATTTAAACATAAATCAAACCAATTTATTTTATCTTTATTCTTCATTAATATTTCTATTGCCTTATCATTTGGATTATATGACAAATTACTATAATTAATTTCAGATTCTTCAATCCAATCTCTTAATTTCCAAACTGGTTTATTTAAACTCATCTAGTTTTTAATAAATTTAAATTATTTAAAAATAATTCATTTTTTATTTAAGATTATAATTACATCATTTTATTAAATTTCTACTATTGTTTTAATAAACATTATGTGGAATTAAAAAATAAAATTACTCATATTTCATATATTCAAGGTCTTAAACATTTACATACACATAAATTAAGTGTTCCTTATTTCACTATTCATTCAGTTAATAAACCTTTATTATCATAATAATATTTATTTTATCTGTTCTGTTATAAATTTGAATAAAATATATGTTAGAATGTCTAATAGATATGAAATGATTTTTTTTTATCAGAAATAAAGATTTTATGACTTTAGATGTATCTATTTTATCTGATAAAGAAAATAAAAAAAATATTCATCATATCAATTTCAATAAATCATATATAATTGTATTGATTATAATAAAAAATAATTAAATTATGATTCTCTTTTATTATTTTTTTAATTCAAAATGACAAATATTGAACTTATTGTAGTTATTATAAAATTATTACTATGTATTCTTAAAATTGCAATTAGTTTAATGATTTCATCATTATTTATCTTAATGATACAAAAAATAATTTATATTCATTATGTCAATAATGATATTATCCAAATGATAATATTAGGTTTATTACACATATCCTATATATTATTATTATATACAATGATGATTAATTTATAAATTTTTTTATTTTAAATTTATTACTATAGTTAAACCAATTATAGAACTTTTTTTGACAATAATAATAACATTTATTGTTATTTCCTTAAGTCTTTATTAATCAAATAATAATTCTAAATAATCCTCTCCATATTTCTCAATCATCTTAAATAACCTTGAAGGTTTCATAATTTCTTTTATTAATTCCTCCTCTATTTCTTGATTATTTATTTTCATTTCTTTATAATCTAATTCAAATATTGATGGATTTAAGGAAATATTTATATAATCTATTTCTTTCTGGTTTTGTTCTAAAATAGAAATTGCATTTATATTAAATGATAAATTATAAAATTCTATTAAATGTTGATTCTTTTCAAGTAGACTGATAGCATTTATATTTAATGATAATTCAGACCATTCTATTAAATGTTGGTTCTTTTCAAGCATAGAAATTGCATTATAATTAGATGATAAATTATAGCAATCTATTTTATTCTTATTTGCCTTTAATAAAACAATAGCATTTGGATTTTTTGACAATTGATACCAGTTTATTTTATCTTGATTAGCTTGTAATAAAGCTATTGCATTTGGATTTGATGAAAGATAATACCAATTTATTTTCTCTTGATTAGTCTCCAATAAAGCAATAGCATTTGGATTAGATGATAAATTAGTCCAGTTAATTTTATCTTGATTAGCCTGCAATAAATCAATAGCATTTGGATTATATGATAAATAATTGAAATCAATTTTATCTGGATTATCTCTTAACATCTTAATTGCTAGTGGATTTGGATTTAAGGACAACTGATACCAGACGATTTTATCTTGGTTTTGTTGGAGAATCTCAAGGGCATTAGGGTTTGAAGATAAACAATTCCAGTTAATTTTATCTAAATTCTCTTCAAGAATCTTAATAGCATTAATATTTTTCGATAATCTTAAGAAATTCAATTTATCTTTATCTATCCAATCTCTTAATTTTAATATTGGCTTATTTAAACTCATGTTTAATGTGAATTAAATAACTCAAATAACTCATTTTTTCTAATTTAGATTATAAAAATCTAAAATTTATTATCCTTCAGTAGTTTAATAAATTCTTCAAGTGATGTAACTTCAATGTCAAATGTTGCTTCATTATTAACTGTTCCTGAAATTAAACATTCGCTTACATCATTATAATAAGAAACAAATATTTTATTTCCTTTTTTATATGTTATTTTTTCATATTCATCATAATAATCAAATGGTAAGATAGCTTCATAATCATATTTTTGGGATGCCATATAGTCATTAATTTCTTTTGAAAGACAATTACTCAACATTTATTATAAAAAATCATTTTTTAAATAAGTTCTTTAAATACACTAAATCTGGATAATTTATAATCATTATAAATAGTTTTTATTATCTACAGACCATCTCCTTAAATCCAAATTAAATTTATTTAGTTTTTTATTCATTAATAAAATAAAAAAATGAGTTTAAGAATTCAATTATAATTTATATTTAAAAAAAATGGATTATTCTAAATTATCGCAAGAAGAATTAATTAAGATATGTAAAGATTTGGATTTGGATTATATGACAAAACAAAAGAAACCAAAGGCAATTAAAACATTGATTTCTTTAATTAAGAAAAATAAATCTGATGAACCAATTATTAAAACTACTTATGAAGATAATTATAATTCATTAGAAGCAATCATAGATAAATGCCATAATTTTCTATATTCTAAAGGTATTACTGGTGCAAAAGCTCAAAATGATATTATGAAATTTTTCACAATTAAAATTATTAATCATCTCGTTATGAATAATAATGAATATATTATTTGTTTAATTGATAATTATAAGAAAAATAATGATGTATTACAAGATTTTTATGAGAGATATGATGGAATTATTGAGAATGCTAATGAAGATGAAAGAGAAGTTATTCAAAGTTATTTAAATTATGTTGAATATTTAAAAGATATTTCACTTATTAAAACATTATTTGATAAGAAAGGAGATTTAAATGATGAATGGAAATTATTTGTTCAAGAATGTCTATCAAAGATTTTTCCAGATATCTATTCAAATGAAGATTATATTCTTAATTGTAAAGCTCGATTTATAATAAGAGATTTGATTACTATCATCTCAAAATTTGATATCAATAGTCTTGTTATAAATGAACTTCAAGCATTTAATGGTGATATTCATGAAAAATTCCTTAAATATCAAGGAAATAGAAATTCGAAAGAATTAGGGCAATTTTTCACGCCTCGTGAAATTATTAAAGGAATTCTTAATGAATGTGGTTTTAAAGATTTAATTTTAAGTTTAGAAGGTGATAATATAAGTATTTATGATCCTTGTTTAGGAACTGGCGGATTATTATGTTATACTTATAATCATTGTAATAATCAAGTTAAACCTGAAAATATTTATGGTTGCGAAATTGAAAATGATACAATGAGATTGGGTATTGTTTCTTTAATGATTTCTACTAATAATTGTAATAAAAATATTAAGAGATGTAATAGTCTTATTGAAAATCCTTATTTATTTGAGGATAAGAAATTTGATATTATTTTCACTAATCCACCATTTGGAACAAAAACAGATTATAAACAATTAGAAGAAGGCTTCAATGACTTTAAAAAGAATTATTATCCAAAATCATTATTAGAATTTAAAGATATTTATAAAATTAAAGCAAATTCCGGAATTCAATTATTTATTCAAAATGTCATTCATTTATTAAAAGATGGTGGAATTGCTTGTATTATTCTTCCTGATGGTGAATTAATGAATGGTAAAAGTTGTTTAAATATCCGTAAATTCATTCTTGATAATTGCCAAATCCTTAAAATCATTACAATTAATTCTGGAGCATTTGCAAATACTGGTATTAAAACTAAAGCACTTATAATTAAGAAAATCCAAAATAATAATTATAATCGAGAAATAGAGTATATTGATATATCACAATCAGGAATTAATAATTTAGGATTTGAAAAACTAAATAATAAATATGATTTTAATATAACTATTATTGAAGAAGAAATTCAATATAGTGATGATATTAAATCTATTAAATTTGGTGATTTATTTGAATTAATTAAAGGAACTATTCAATCATCTAAAGTAGTTGAAGATAATGATGGCGATGGTGTTATGATTACACAATCAAAAAATATAAATGATTATAAGAAAATTAATAATTGGATTATGGATGGTAAAAATTTATTCATTGGAAATATTGATAGCGGTAAAAAATTTGTAGTTACATATTATAATGGTAAATGTGATTATACTAATTTAATGTCTTTATGTAAAGTTAATCAAGATTTTAAAGATAAAATTAATATTAAATATATTTATTATTATTTATTTAACATAAAAGATATTTTAACAGCAAAATATTTAAAAGGCGCTGCTAATTTATCATTAGATATTGAAAAATTTAATGAATTAAAAATCCCTATTCCATCAATGGAAAGACAAAAAGAAATAGTTGAATTATTAGATAGTATTAATGATAATATAAATGATACTAAAAATAAAATTGATAAACTTAAAAAAATTAATGAATTATATTTGAAGAATTATTTAAATTTTAGCAAACCTGAAATTAAAACACTTGGTGATATTGCAACTATTATTAAAGGAAATAAAATTAAAAGTAAATTGGGAAATAATCAAGGATTATATCCATTATATTATTGTTCTATTTTAGGAAATTTATATGTTGATGATTATAAATTTGATGGATATGGAATAATTATTAATAAAACAAATGGAAGTGGTAAATGTATGATTTATTTAGGAATTGGAAAATATAATGTAGGAGAAACAACTATTCATTTCAAAGCAAATACATTAGAATTAACTAAATATGTCTACTATTATTTGAGAAATAATTTAAATAATATTGAAAAATATTTTAAAGGTTCTAATCAAAAATCAATTGAAGATGAAGATTTACAAAAAATAAAAATCCCTATTCCTTCAATGGAAAGACAAAAAGAAATAGTTGAATATCTTGATTATAATAATAATGTTATTAATAATCTAGAAAAAGAAATTGAATTTAATAAGAAAAAGGCAGATGAATTCTTTAAACAAATATTATAAAGTCTTTCTTTTTTCCTCCATAATAAGTCCATAAACATTCATTTGGAATCTTATCATCATTTTTTATTAAGAAATTTAATAAATCTTTATTATTACTTTTATTTATTTTTTTATTATAAATTAATTTTAATTTAAGATTTTCTATTGCTTTAATACATTCATTTCGTGAATAATAAGGAGTTGAATTATTTTTATAAGTTTCATTAAAATCAAATAATGGAAAATCTTCAAAGATATTCTCTGGTAAATTTAATAATGGATTTTCTTTAATATAAATCAAATAATTATGAATATTATGAATATCATTATATTTTAATTGTCTTATTATTGATTCTTTTGTCCATTTCATATAAGCCTTTTGTATTTCATATAAAATACTCTGAATCTCTATTATAAACTCATCTTCTTCTTTTTTATCTTCAATACTAATATTTATACTCTTTTTCTTTCCATTTTTATCAATAATCTTAATATCCGTCATATTTAACTCAATATCTAATAAAATATATTTAAGGACTTCTTTTATTTTATCATAACTTTTGGCATTATCATCCTGATTTATATAAACGGGAATAATAATATCTGTTTCTTTATTTCCATAAGGTCTCATACCTCTTCCAATAGATTGAATAATATCTTTATATGACATCTTCGGATCTTTGAAAATTAATAAATCTATTTTAGGATTATCATAACCCATCGAATACATCTTAACAATATAAGCAATTCCGCCATTTATTTCAAAGGTTTCTATTCTGAATAATTCTGAATCTTCATTAAAAATCTTAAAATCTTTTATATATTCACCTAATTTATTTGAATTTAATAATAAGAATGGTTTAGGTATTGAATTATCATTTTTATATAAATCTAAATGAATATTAAATAATTCTAATGCATTATCGCAAGAATTAGTAAAACATAATCCAAATTTTTTATTATTACTATTATTTATAATGAAATTTATAAATAATTTATTATCTTTATTATCTTCATAAATCTCATCTTTATAAATATAAGGATTTAATTTTTTACATAAATAACCATCACGCATCAAATCTTTAATTTTAATAGGATTCACAAATTCGCCAAATATATTATTATTTTTAGTAATGAAATCTTTATTAGGTGATGCTGATGTATATAAACGATATCTGATATATTTATTATCTTTAATAAGAAATTCTTTTTCCTCATTAAAATCTATAATCCAATTATCAATTCCATAATGTGCCTCATCAAACCATATTAAAACATTTCTTAAATCTTTGTTAATAATTGCTTTTACAATTTTCTTATATGAATTTATACAACAACAAATAAGATTATTAGCATCTTTGCCAATTTCATTTATATTAGTTTTATCATAAATTTTATAAAAATTACTTAATAATTTAAGATATTTATTTTGAATATTTTGCTCACAAATATTTATTCTCGGTGTTAAAATTATAATAGTTGAATTATTTTTCGCTATTTCATTCAGAATTTCAAATGAAATACGACTTTTACCTCCTCCAGTTGCTAATGAAATATAAACTCTTTCATCTTTTATTATATTTAATAATGCCTCATTTTTAATCTTCTTTTGATAATCTCTTAATTCTTCTTGATATATATCATTATTATAATTATTATCATCATCACTATCACTATCACTATCAATAATATTAATATTCCATTCTTCTTTTGGAATTTTATAAACATTAATACCAAGTTTTTTGAAATCATTTAATAAAATTTGTTCTAATAATTCTATTCCATCTTTTCTAATAAATTCTGTTCCTCCATTATGGTTTATTAAATAATCTTTAATTTCAAATAAATATTCAAATGTTATTAATGGATAATTGATTTCAATTAATTTTTTAATTTTATTTTTTCTTTGTTTCGAAATTATATTATCAATTTCCTTATAATCTAATTTATATGTTTCTTCATTTATTTCATATTTATATAATGCAATATATTCACATCTATATGAATGTTGATCTGTTTTTAATCTATCATTATAATCTTTTGTATAACCATATTTCAGTTTATCCTCATATTTCCAATCTTCATTATTTAGAATGTAAAAATACATATATAATATAACTTAATGATCATTTTAATTATCATTTTTTATTTTTAAATAAAAAAAATCTAAAATCTATTATCTTTCAAAAATTTAATAAATTCTTCAAGTGTTTTAACATCAATATCAACTATTTCCAAAATTAAACATTCATTTTCATCATTATATTAAGAAACAAATGTTTTATTTCCTTTCATATATGTTATTTTTTCATATTCATCATAATCATTAATTTTTTAATATTTACTTCAGAATATATAAATTTTATATAAGTTATTCATAATAATTGATTTTAAATGTCTTCTTTCTGTTTCTATTAAATGTGTTTAAAAATTAAATATAGATGAAAATGCATAATTATTAGTTATCATAAAATTAATATCTTCATCTGTAATTACTGTTTCTATTATAGTTTAAAATCATAAAACTTTATTATCTGTCATATTTATATAATTCTATAAATCTCTTTCTTCACATATATGTGCTCAAAATACATTTATTAGAAATACAAATATTGTATTTTTAAAATAAATCAGAAATAAGCATATTATTAAATAAATATAATTTAGTAAATTCTAAATATTTAAAAATAGCAATCATTTATATTTAAATGCTAAAAAAGAGAGATTTAAGGAATTTATTGGATATTAATATAAAGATGAATATAAATGATTATGATATATATATATTTGATTTAGATGGAACAATTATAGATAGTGAAAAAATACATTATCAATCTTATAATAATCAATTAAATAATTCATTATCTTTTAAATCATATTGTGATATATTTCATACAAATAAAAAGGAAGAATTTATAAAAGAGAATAAAATAGATATAGTTAAAAAAGAACAAGATTTTAAGGAATTATATGAATTAAATGGAAAATTAATAGATGGTTTTGAAGTTTTTTTTAAATCCTTAATTAATTCTGGAAAAATAACGTGTATAGTTACCAATAGTAATAAAAAACGATGTGAATTTATAAAATCATTACATCCTATTTTGAATTATATAGATTTGTGGATTACTAAAGATGATATTAAATATATTAAACCAAATCCTGAAGGTTATATTAAAGCTATTCAATATTTGACAATAGATAATAATAAATTGGAAAAAATAGTTATATTTGAAGATAGTTATATTGGATTAGAAAGTATTAAAAATATTCCGTCATTTAAAACTTGATAATTCTTGATACTACTAATTATCACAAATTATTCATTTTAATGTATTTTATTATTTTTAATACTAACATAATAAAATATATCAAAATGTAAAT